>ERZ795043.194-NODE-194-length-71568-cov-7.650455_pt1 | contig 71568 bp, 33 predicted proteins | sample MGYA00375127_ERZ795043 | MGnify/ENA primary metagenome ERZ795043 (study PRJEB30172, sample SAMN05518447) | compost metagenome | isolation source: Feedstock adapted compost from Newby Island compost facility, Milpitas, CA | place: USA:Newby Island compost facility... | reverse complement strand
CTGGCCGCCATGACGCCCGCGCAGAGCTCGGCAAACTGTCGCGAACGATGCCGCGTGTCATACGCGATGGCACAGGCCAGTTGCTGTCCGGCGAAAACACTCTTCACGTAGTCCGCTACCCCCTGGGCACTTTCCCCAATTGTGCGGTCGTTGATGGCATTGCAGCCAACCGGGAACATCCGCCCGCGCCGGCCCCCGGTGCCAAACGGTATGACCTGCCAGAATACGTCGTCAAGCAGTTTCCATTGTCCCTCGTCAATCAATTGAGCGACCTGCGGGGCGTACTCGGCATATCGTGGCTCCACCAGCCATCGCTCGATGTTACTGGCCGCGGATTGAGAAATCTTTCCTTCCGATAACGCCTGCTGAAGTTGACTCAAATACTTCTGGACGACGTCCTGCGCCAGCGTCATGGTGACCACCTCAACGTTTACCTGATTGAATCAGTATGTCTTGCCATTTCCTCAGACTATGGTCTCACGTGAGGTGAAATGGCACCCCTACTCCGATCGAGCAAGAACTCTCTCGCAGTGAGACTTATCCGAGGAAGCAAATCGAGATGTTCCATTCTCGGCCGGCAACTGCACGAAGCCGGCTGGACTGAGGAACCTGGACGAAGAGCTTAGATCGCTTCCGTTTGAGAGCCCCACTTATTCCGGTCTGCCTTTTTGGGGCAAGAAGAAGCGATGGCTGCCGGGCAGTGTTAGCCAACCCGCGACGGAACAACCTGGTATTGCAAGCCATCGTCCGCGATCCTTTTTGCAACGTTATGCTGGTTTGGCTTAAATTACGCAATCCATTTTAATTGCTGCCCCCGCCAGAGTTGCTGAAGACCTCACGATGCCCCCTGGATTAACGCCCCCACTGGCGAACGCACCGGTACCGATCTTCACTCGCGAGAAATCGTTAACTCCTCCCCTGGCCGTGCTCCTTAAGTCGCACATTGCTGCCGCCTGTCCGGACGCGCAATCCCTCCCCGTCACACTGTTCCGGTGCCCCTTCTTTTCGATCCGAATTACCACTATTGAGGCATTAGCTCCATAGCTCGATGTAACTGGTTGATGTTTGGTCGCGGCCTTAAAATCAACGTATTGGTCGGACTTTTTTTAACCTCTTCAGCCAAGTTTTCTGAACTGTACAGCCATCCACCTTTTTTCGTATAACATGAGACTACAGCGTCTTGAGTAGCCCCTGCTTTTGTCTCCAGGCCACTCACCGCATTTTAAGTGGAACCAGGCCGGGGAACAAGTTGGCTGGTGGCCGAAGCGAGTTCGGGATGGGTGTTTGCATGGTGAATTCACCGGTCTTTTGGAGGGGAGGCTCCCGTGAGTGAGCTTATCGTGAGCGTTTCCGGAGTCCGCGGAGTCGTGGGAGAATCTTTAACGCCAGAGGTCGCTCTGAAATTCGCGGCGGCCTGGGCAGCTTCCGCTCCTCCGGGGATGATTCTGGTTTCACGAGACGGCCGGCCAAGTGGAAAAATGCTTCATGCCGCCGTCATTGCCGGGCTCACCGCTGCCGGGAGGAGCGTTCTGGACGTGGGCATCGCCGCAACACCGACAGTTGGTGTCCTGGTGCAGCACTATCGGGCTGCAGGTGCCATTCAGATCACAGCGAGCCATAACCCAGCCGAATATAACGGTCTTAAGCTTCTCAGCCCGGAAGGCCGCGTGATTCCAGATCGAGCGGGCAAGGAGGTACTGGAACGTTTCCGCAGCGGAAAATTCGATTGGGTGCGCTTCAATCGAATTGGCAGCGTCGAAACATGTCCAGACACGATCAGCCCCCATCTCAATGCGATTCTCAGTACCGTCGACGTGGAAAAGATATCGCGGAGGCGATTCCGAGTGGTACTGGACTCCAATCACGGGGCGGGCAGCCAGCTTGGCCTGGCTCTCCTGAAAGAACTCGGCTGCGAGGTTGTTCCGAGGGGTGAAATTCCCAACGGTGCCTTTGAGCACCCACCGGAGCCGCTCGCGGAAAACCTTGTCGGCATTTGCCAGGTCGTACGTGAGTGCCAGGCTGACGTCGGATTCTGTCAAGACCCCGACGCGGACCGGCTGGCGATCATCGACGGATCAGGGCGCTACATCGGCGAAGAATACACGCTGGCCCTGTGTCTTCTCCACCGCTTGAAGTCACGTAAAGGCCCCGTCGTTACCAACTGCGCCAGCAGTCGCATGAATCAGGATATCGCAGCCAAGTATGGTGTGCCCTTCTTTCGATCACCTGTGGGCGAGGCCAACGTTGTGGACGCAATGCTGGCCCACGATGCCGTTTTCGGCGGAGAAGGAAACGGAGGCCCGATTGACCCCCGCGTCGTTCTCATTCGAGATAGTTTTGTAGGAATGGCGTGCGTCCTCGATGCGATGGCGGAGGAAGGATGCACTGTTGCAGACCTGGTCGCTCAGTTACCAAGGTACGCTATCGTCAAGACAAAAATGAGCTTTCCCCCCGAGAAACTGGAGGCGGCTTATCAGGCGGTGACACGCCGGTTTCGCGACGGCCGGACAGACCGTATGGACGGGCTCCGAATCGACTTCCCCAATCGGTGGGTGCTTATCCGGCCCAGTAATACCGAGCCGATCATCCGGATCATTGCTGAAGCCCCGCGCGAAGAGGAAGCGATGGACCTGTGCGAAAGTGTCAAGCAGGCCGTGACGCCGCTGATTGACTGAGTTGCATTCGAAATCTGAAGATAATGCGTAAAATACAAAAAATGGGACAACAAAGGCCGCTGGTTTTTCTATCGGGTCTGAGGGCAGATTTGCCTATCGGGAGGCTTCTCGGTACCGCTATTGAAGTATGTTCCACCTCAAATGGAGTAACTAAGGCAAACCGCCGAGCATTTGCACGGTGAGGGTGGAGTGAAAATAGAGCTTTTGGAAAGCCGCATGAGGTGAAATTTTACCGTTTTGGAGAGGCCTACGGCGTCAAGCGAGGAGGGCACAACGTCAATGAAGAGCAAAGTTCGTACCTTCATTGCAGTGGAAGTGGACGAGGGAGTCCGCAGCCGCGCGTCGAAGTTGATCAAACAGCTTCGACAATCGGGAGCAGACGTGACGTGGGTCGCCCCCGAAAACATGCATTTGACGATCAAGTTTTTGGGTGACGTGGACTACCGGGACGTTTATCACGTGTGCCGCGCTGTGGAAGAGTGCGTGGCCACCGTGGAGCCGTTCACCGTGGAAATTAGGGGCGTGGGTGCATTTCCATCACTGGAACGGCCGCGGGTCATCTGGCTTGGGGTGGATCTCGGTGCCGCGGAGATGGAGGCCCTTAACGAGCGGGTCGAGTCTGCTCTGAGTGCAATCGGTTTCCCCCGCGAAGGTAGAAAGTTTCATGCCCATCTCACTCTGGGACGCGTCCGCAAGAGTGGGCGGGCAGTGGAACACCTGGTCGCCATGCTCCGCGAGTACCAGGACGTGGAATTCGGTCCCACCACCGTCGATCAACTGGTGATCTTCTCGAGTGAGCTCCTTCCGACGGGTCCGGTCTACGAACCGATGGGCCACGCGGAGTTGAAAGGCTAACAGAATTGGGCTGAATGAAGCAGGCTCAGGCTCCGCCGTGGGTGCGTCAACTCCGTGCCGGCAGTTTACAGCAATCAGCCTGTCACCCGGATTCGCCGCTGGCCTTCGTCTTCATCGGCCTGATCGTCCGCCCTGTGCAACTTCAGGGTTGCCCCCGTGGGCGTCCGCCGTTCGGGAATGATCCCCCGGGTGGTGGTCGCCAGGAATTGATAGAAGAGGGCAGCCGGACCGGTGGAGAAGTTGATCCGCAACTGTTCCAGGATGTCGTTCCAGAGTAGCCCACTTCGGTAGATGACGCGATAGGCTCGTTTCAGCTCCTCGATGGCCTCCGTGGAGAACCCCGCCCGTCGAAGGCCAATCTGATTGAGCCCCACGACGTAGCTACTCAAACCGTCCACCGTGACATAGGGGGGCACATCTTTGTTGATATGGGCCTGTCCGCCAACCATGGCGAACGAGCCGATACGACAAAACTGGTGCACAGCTACCGCGCCGGAAACGTAAGCCCGATCGCCCACGGTAACGTGTCCAGCGAGCATGACGTTGTTGGCGAAAATGGTGTTGTTACCGATGCGACAATCGTGGGCGATATGGACGTTGACCATAAGGAGATTATTATCGCCCACCAAAGTTGCATCTTCTTCATCGAGCGCGCGGTGAATCGTGACATTCTCGCGAATCACATTGCCGGAGCCAATAATCACCTTACCCGGCCGCTCCGGAATGTGAACATGCTGCGGGATCCCGCCGAGAACCGCACCTTCGAAGATCCAGTTGTTATCGCCGAGGACGGTGCCTTTCTTGATTGTAACCCGCGCCTCCAGTCGGCAACCGTCGCCGATTTGGGTGTCTTCCTCCACGACGCAAAAAGGACCTATTTCCACGTCGCAGCCGATCGCAGCCAGCGGGCTGATCACCGCTGTTGGGTGTATCCGTGTTGCCATGTTGACCTCCGTGTCCTCCCGATCCCGGTGGGCCGTGAACTATTCCTCGGCGATAGGGATGTCGATCCGATCGCATCCAAGCTTACCGAAAGTATCGATTGTAGGGTCTCGTGAGAATGTATCGGATTGGCCTCCCTGCGTAGTTCAGTCTAGTTCCGACCTCTTTGACATTTTCGCCACAATCTCCGCGTCCTGGCTCGTCGCCGCTTGAGCCGTCAATCCGACTCCACCCGTTGGTCGATGGTCGCTTTTCGACTTCTCTCAGAACCACCTCACCCTTGGCCAACAATAGCTTTTTTGTATTGCCGTCTCTTCCGCCGTTTTAACCACCTGTGCCACTAGAATCGTCATCACTCACGTCATGGTCGGCGACCGTGCTGGGGGCAACGTCCGACTCGTTGGGAGCGTCTTTTTCTTCATACCGTCGTCCTGCTTCCGGCACCGCGTCCACTTCGAAGCGTGCCTCCAAGGCTCCTGCCACACGGGCTTCCTGAAGCATCTGGACGACGTCGGGGTACGTGCCCCCCAATTCCACGACAGCCCGAATGATTTCGTCCAAACTGTCGCTAACAAATCGTTTCTGATCCGCTTCATTGACGGCAAATCGGGAAACGGTAACCTTTCCGGGTTCCTGGCTGGTGACCATGATGCGGTTGCCCGCCTCCACCGCAAATGGTCCTTTCAGACGAATGTTGTCCCCAAAAAGGACCACCTCAGCCCGGCGATTCTTCGTCACATGGACCATCGGCGGCCCTTCCGTCCGCACAACATGATACCAGAATTGATCTCCCAGTTTCTCGCCAGCGACGGCCGCGTCGTTGGGATTCAACTCGACAAGCGCCCGGAAAGCGCCGTAACGGGTTTCCGCACTGGGAGATTTAAGCAGTTCACGGAGGATCTCCACCGATTCCAAATCGTTGAGTGCGCTCAGAGCGGCAAGGGCGTACACCCGAAACGCGGGTTCATCCCGTGCGATCTGCCCCAAAACAGGCGCTGCTTCCGGACAGTCCAGGTAAGCAAGTGCTTCCGCTGCGTGGAATCGTACAACCGGCGACGAGGCGGTGAGGCCCTTTTTGAGAACATCGACCGCAGGTCCCCCCAGTGCCTCCAGTTCCAGCGCTGCCTGTGATGCGGTGGCCGGATTGAGCAACTCGGACTCAAGCTCCCGCAATCGCTGAAGGCGAATTTGTTCGTTGTCACGCAAGGGAATCGCCCGGACAACCGCCACATATCGAGGAATGTTATTCTTATATCGCGGATGAAGTTTCAGCTCCACATATTCGTTCGTCTTTGCCCTGGCCACACCTTCCTGAAGCCCCCGCTGCACGATATAAAAACGGCGGTTGATGGCACTTTCAATCCGGGCTGCATTGGCCACCGAGTGGTGTTCGGGCTTCAGCAGCAGCCCGAGAGTCCGCGAGCGTTCAGCCACGCCGCCACCCAGAATCCGTCCGCGCGTCGCATAAACCGGATCCTTCTCGGGATCGGCGGAGGGATCCACAAGCACAGGCCCGGACGCCTTGGCCAGGATGTGGCCCTCCCGAACAGCTCCGCGAAGAATCATCATTTCTCGGAGAGGAACTTCGAGTAGAAACCCTCCGCGAAGACTGGTGGTCTCGCTACGCGAAGGCACCCGGACTTCGACATCGAACACGTCCCCTTTTTGGATCCCCGGCCGGAGGTAACCCCGAACCAAAACGAGCGATGTATTCTTGGAAGCCAGCACCGTGTTGGGATTTTGCACGCCGCGGCGTTGCATTTCTGCCAGCAAAAACTGTCTCTCAGGCGACGGTAAGGGATCGCTCCCGGTTCCATTGAGACCGGTCACCAGACCGATCGCCTCCACGACGATCGAATGCAGCCCGTAGGGAACAGCAAGGTCCCCCACCAGTCGCGGGGTTTTGACCTCGGCTGTTTCACCGAGCACGGGAGTTTTTGACCCCGTCATCCAGAGAGAGCATCCGATGATGCAGGGGGCCAACCCCATAATCACCGGAATTGCCATGATGAACCACAACGAACGAGTTCTCATAACGGCATCCATGCCAGGGTGTCATTGGCCCCGCCCATCCAAAGTCGGGGTGTTGGCTTCCCTCAGCGTTTGCGTTTAGGTTTGCGTGAAGTGCTCAATTCCCCTCCCGATGACAGGACGTCATTGTAAACGTGCGGCTGTTTTTCTTTCAATGCCAATTGCTTTGACGTTCACCCACTCACCCAAGTCGCCTTTAGAAAATTGCCACCGCGTGGTACCAGTTGTGTGAACACAATCCGGAGGTTAGCTTAACTGGGCAGATTGACGTTCTCGCCGCTATCTCGCCGCAACACACCAGATGGTCCTTCGAAGGAGGTCTTCCATGGCGTCCCGGCACGTTCTCTGGCCAGTCATTATTTCTCTGCTCGGGGTCGGTGTTTGCCTGGGGAAAGCGGAAGTCGCAGTGCTCCCTCCGGGGGTCAAAGCGGTCTGGGATATCGAAAAGGCTTACAAGCAGAATACGGCGACTCGCGAACGGGTTTCTCTCAACGGTCTATGGCAATGGCAACCGGCAACAGGAACCGCGGAAAGCGTCCCTACCCAAGGGTGGGGCTATTTTAAGGTTCCCGGCCCCTGGCCTGGGATCACGGATTACATGCAGAAGGACTGCCAAGTAGTGTATCCGCATCCGAGATGGGCCAACGTCCGATTGCGGGATATTGCCGCGGCCTGGTACCAGCGAACTTTCACAATCCCCACAGAGTGGGTCGATCGCGAGATCGTACTTCAAGCGGAATACGTCAACTCCTTGGCCACAGTTTTCATTAACGGCCAAAAAGTAGATGAGATTGTTTTTCCGGGCGGGGAAGTCAACCTCACCCAGTTCTGCGAGCCCGGAAAAACTTACACGCTCTCCATCCTTGTCGAGGCGATACCTCTCAAGGGAGTGTTAATGGCCTACACAGACAGCAACGCGGCGAGGCAGGTCCGGGGGAGTGTCGCTCGCCGCGGACTGTGCGGCGACGTTTTTTTGGTGAGCCGTCCCAGGGGTCCGATCATTCGATTCGCCCGGCTTGAGAGTTCCTACCGACATGGAAGCGTTCGCGTGGTGGCCTCCGTGCAGCGTCCCAACCGCGATCAGCAGTACCGCATTAAGGTTGTTTACCGAGATGGCGGCGAGACGGTGCACGAGGCCCTTTCACCACTTTTCCAGGCCGCACAGCTCGATAACAACCTTCTTGCTTTCGACGACATGTGGCGGCCGAGCAAAGTATGGGACATCCACACACCTCAAAATCAGTACGATGTGGGGCTATCGCTGCTCGACGAGCACAACACGGTGCTTGACGAGTGGTGGCCCATGCGCTGGGGATTCCGTGAATTCTGGATTGACGGGCGGGATTTTTATCTCAATGGAACGCGAATCTTTCTGTCGGCCGTCCCGCTCGACAACGCCCAGGTGGGTGCGGCATGGTGTACCTACGAGGCAGCCTGTGAAAGCCTTCGTCGTTTGAAGAGCTTTGGCATCAACTTTGTTTATACTCACAATTACGACTGTTTACCGGGCTCCCACCTGAGTTTCGAGGAGCTTCTCCGGGCGGCGGACGATGTGGGAATGCTGGTGGCGCTCTCTCAACCGCATTTTTCCCATTACGATTGGCAATCGCCCGACGCTGAAAAGACAAACGGATATCGCCAGCACGCGGAATTCTATACCCGCGTGGCGGGCTCCCATCCCTCCGTTGTGATGTACGCTACCAGTCACAACGCGACGGGCTACAACGAGGATATGAATCCCGACCTTATCGACGGCATTCACGATCCACGCGACGGTTGGTCACTCAATAACGCGCGACGGGCACTGCGGGCCGAGGCGATTATTCGGGAGCTGGATCCCACTCGCCCAGTTTACCACCATTCCTCGGGTAATCTGGGCACCATGCACACCAGCAACTTTTACCCCAATTGGGTACCCATTCAGGAGCTTTGCGACTGGTTCGAGCACTGGTCCACCACAGGGGTGAAGCCGTTCTTCGCGTGTGAATACGGGGCTCCCTTCACGTGGGACTGGGCCATGTATCGAGGATGGTACAAAGGTCAACGCGAATTTGGTAGCGCTGTTGTACCATGGGATTTCTGTCTTGCCGAATGGAACGCTCAGTTTCTTGGCGACCGTGCCTACCAAATCAGTGAACAGGAAAAACGGAATCTCCGGTGGGAAGCTCGGCAATTCCGAGAGGGCCGGTTGTGGCATCGTTGGGATTATCCCCACCAGCTTGGATCCAGCGATTTTGATGAACGGTACCCAATTCTGGCCAAGTATCTGGAAGATGCCTGGCGCGCGTTTCGGACCTGGGAGCTGTCGGCCATTTCCCCATGGGAGCACCACATCTACTGGAAAATGCGTCCCGGCCTGGACCGTAATAAACGCACAGAGCTTCCCACCGATTGGGAGAACCTTCAGCGACCAGGCTACAGCCCTGATTATCTGGAAGATCGCTATGAGCGAATGGACCTCGCGTACGGTAGAGAGGATTGGGTGCCCACCCTGGCCGCTGAGGCGATGTATCGGAACAATATGCCTCTGCTTGCGTATATCGCGGGTCCCCAATCCTCAGTGACCAGTCGGGACCACGTGTTTAGTCCCGGAGAAACCCTGCGCAAACAGCTCGTTATCATCAACAACTGCCGGCAAAAAGTCACCTGCAAGTGGCGATGGGCACTCTCCGGCCCGCAATCGGACGGTCCCAGCAACAGCGCGGCGGTCGGCTCTGTGTTCCACACGGAGCAATCGGGTGAGGTGGAGATTGAGACCGGCCGCCAGAGTCGTCAATCTGTTGAGGTGTCCCTCCCGCCAACGTCACCCCCTGGACCTTATCTCCTTTCTGCCGAGTTTATTTTCAGCACCGGCGAGCGTCAAACTGACGTGTTTCCACTGGAGGTGATTCCATCACCAGAAAAGCAAACCGTGGCAAACGAAATGAAAGCAAAAGGGGCAAAGATCGGGGTGTTTGACCCGGTGGGAGAGACGAGCGAGCTTTTGAAACGCCTCGGAATTGGATTTCAGACGATTTCGGCAGACGACGATCCCTCGGCACTCGATCTGCTGATCATCGGAAAGAAGGCCCTCACCGTGGATGGACCCGCACCCTCAATCCAGGCTGTCCGCGACGGCTTGAGGGTGCTCGTCTTCGAACAGACGGGTGAAGTCATGGAAAAGCGCTTGGGCTTTCGAATCGCCGAATATGGACTGCGTCAGGTGTTTCCACGGGTACCTGATCACCCCATCCTGAAAGGACTCAGCGAGCAGCACCTCCGCGATTGGCGCGGCAGCGCCACCCTACTTCCGCCTCGACTGGAATATCTTCCCAGCGACCGCTACGCGGGGGCGCCGACCGTCCGATGGTGCGGCCTGGAGGTCACCAGGCTTTGGCGCTGCGGCAACCGCGGGAACGTCGCCTCCGTCCTCCTGGAAAAGCCGCAGCGTGGTGACTTCCTTCCAATTCTGGATGGTGGTTTCGCCCTGCAGTACACCCCGCTTGTGGAATATCGCGAAGGCAAAGGGTGCGTGCTGTTCTGCCAACTGGATGTGACCGGCCGGACGGAACGTGACCCCGTCGCGGAACAGATAGTTGTAAATATGCTTCGCTACCTCACCGCAGCCGACTTTTCAACACCTCCGGAGCGGCGCGCCGTCTATGTGGGCGACCAGTCCGGCAGGAATTACCTGACCCAACTGGGAGTGCGGGTTGCTGAAGTTCCGGTGGAAAAACTCACTTCTGAAGACGTGCTGGTTGTCGGACGAGATGCGGGGAAGCAGCTCCTGGAAAAGCGAGACATTCTCGCAAGCTGGATGGGGGCTGGCGGTCGCATACTCCTCTTGGGGATGGAAGGGGACGAGGCGAACTCGTTCCTCCCGGTTATGGTAAGAACGGAATCCAAGGAATACATCAATTCCTTTTTCACCCAACCATCCTTTTCAAGCGTTTTTGCTGGAATTGCCCCGGCAGACGTTCACAATCGCGATCCCCGAAATATTCCAGTCCTTTCTGACGGGGTGGAAAAATTAAGCGATGTCCTTGGGGAAACCAAACAAGGACGAATCGTGTTCTGCCAGCTTCTCCCCTTCGACTTTGTAAAGGAACCTGACGCTGTACCCGACTTCCGGGTCGTCACGGACGACCACCACGAGGGTCGTGCCTGTGCCGAAATTACCATGGCCACCGTACCTTGGGCGCAACTCGGACAAAAAATAGCCAGCGGATCCTTAGGAAAGACGTACACCTTCAGCGCGTGGGTCAAACCGCTAGGAAAACCCGCGTCTGTGCGTCTGGAAGTGGAGCAGGCTGGGCCACCGTGGACTCGATTGGCCCGGGGTAAAGACGTGATCCTCCCACCGGATCAGTGGTCGGAAGTCCGGCTCAGTTTCACAGTGACGAATGCTTATCCAGAAGGCTGGCAGGCTTATCTCCATGTGGGCCAACCGGAAGCGCGTCTCCGCGTGGACACGATGCGGCTTGTTGAAGAATCTGGAGATCCCAAGTCGCGAGCTGGGACCTCGAAAAACCTGTTTGTCAACGGCGACTTCGAAGATGGAACAAACCCCTGGTACTTCAATTGGACAACCGAGCAACAGAACCTGCGGAAGACGTTCCGCCGGACGGCCGTCATGTTCAGCCGAGTTCTCGCCAATATGGGGCTTCGGCCGACAACACCGCTGCTTGAGTGGTTCAGCCAACCCGTTCAGCAGGGGAACCAGAAATCACTGGTGAAAAACGGGAATTTTTCCGAGGATCAGGATCACGACAAGATGCCTGATGGTTGGACCTTCTCGTGCGAGGTACCCCAGGCTTCGTGCACTCTCGAGCATGAAGAAGACGTCCCCGGGAAGACCGTAGTGTGCGTTGACGTGCCCGCGGGAACCAGTGATCGTCGGACCACGGCAATGCTGGCCCAGCATGGCGTCCCGATTCAAGAAGGGCAGTGGTACCGAGTATCGTTCTTGGCCCGGGCAGAAAATCTTTCCGGACGCCAAGCCTGGATCGCCGTCCAGGAAACCACAAAGTGGCGGGCATTGCTTGAGTATCAGCGATTTGTCCCCGGCCAGGAATGGAAGCGTTACACGTATCTCCTGGTCGGCCGGGGAACAGAATCGAAAAATACTCGGCTCCAGCTCTGGTTCGAAGGGAGTGGCAAACTGTACCTTGCCGAGGTCGCGATTGTGCCGTGCGATCCTCCGACAGAGGGCCGATGGTTGCACGGGCTCTACCTGGACCGGCCACAAGAGTGGGATGATCCCTACCGTTTCTTCAGGTGGTGATTGGGCTGCCAGTGCAGAACCCAGGTCGCAGTAACACAAACATGGTTTGGATGATCTGAAGCGAGCAACTGCCCGGGGGTTTCAGTCTGTCAACAACTACTGCGCGACGGGAATTCCCTTCGAGCGGTTCAATCGTCGATTACTTCCTCACCTTCCACCTGTTCGAGGGCTTTTTCTGTGCTGGTGGGATCCACTCGGCGGCAGCACTCGCTGAATCGAGCAATCAACTCGTCAAGCTGGCCCTGCCAAACTTCCGGGGTCAGCTCCACGGGACACAACTGCTTGAACTCTCCGAGCAAAAGGATCAGCCGCAGGAGGTGTCGGAAGATGATCCCCTCTTGCTTCTGGAGCGACTTGCTGGTGATGTACTTATTGAAGTCGCCCCCGAACTCCAAAATCTCGCCGGCAGCCCAGACTGGAGTGATCTTGACGTCCGTGACATCCGGAAAATCATAGCGGAAGAGTAGCTCCAGTTTCTCGGCCAGAGTGAAAACGCGTGGCCGATCTTCGACAAACCCGCGACGCTGTCGCCGTCGCCGTTCTTCTCTTTCTTCCTCATCCTCATCTTCGCGGCGCCCTGTGAGCTGTTCTGGGAGGGCCAACCCATGCTCCAAAAGGAGGGGATCGAGCCGCGTGGTGGCCAAGGGGCCCGGCGGCATTTCGTCGTAGCTCGGGACTCTGACGGCGGAAAGCAACGAGCGGGGCATTTCGAGAACACTTTCCATAGCCTGGAGGAGCTCGGCCTGGTCCGCCACACCCAGTTGGTTGACCAGAAAGACTCCATAAAGTGGATTGACGCTTCGAAACGCAGAAATCTTCCAGATATGCTCCGTCGGTATCGCCCGTTCTGGTTTGTAGCCGGGCACGGCTTCACTCGATTGTTCGTTGGCGGAAGTCTCATCTGAAGTCTGTTCCGGCGTGTTTTGCGCGGGAAAATCCCAGCTCGTCCGGTTTCGGTCCACCGTGCTTTTAGGTCGGTCCACGACTAGCGCGGAAGCGGGGGGAGGGGGTTCGAGCTGAACGTAACCAGCTCGCCACAGTGTCAACAGCATTCGCTCCAAATGTCGGAGTTCCGCCTGGATGCGACCGCTCTCCATCAAGCGCTTACTGACCAGCCGACGGATGGGCTCTATTTCCGGCGAGGCCTGCAGCATGTAAGCCAACAGACGCCAGGGAACATGTCCTCGGCTGATGAGCTTGGCCGGTGGTGAGTTCTTTAACTTCCAGAATTGTGCTTCCGTCCAGTACACCTCGTCAGGCCGCTTTTGCGGCATTTTTCTTTTCAGTTCCTTCTTGAGCTTGAGAAGTTGAGGGTCCTTGGTGTCTTCGGGAATCTGGTCGTATTTTTCCTTCCATCGAGCGAGCTTCACATCATCTTCATGAGCGAGCACAAACACATACCCCTGCTTGTCGTATTGAGGCCGCCCCGCCCGCCCGAACATCTGGTGCGCGGAACTCGGATCAATGAGGCGGCGTTTTTCGCGAGGCCCTTTCACCAGAGTTGGCAAAACCACCGAGCGGGCAGGCAAATTGATTCCTGCGGAGAGCGTCTCGGTGCACACCACTACCGAAAGCAGCTTGCGCTGAAAAAGGTCTTCCACAAGGCGCCGGTACTTGGGCAGCACACCCGCATGATGGACCCCCACACCCCGCAAAAGAAGCTGTTTGAGTTTCGGACCGGCTCCCTGGGAAAGATCGGCCTCTTTGAGCGCCTCCTGAATGGCGGCCTGCTGCTCACGTGTCACCATGTCCCGGCCCTTGAGTTGTTCAGCGATCGTCCAGCACTCCTCCCGGTTGAAACAGAACACCAGGGCCGGCGTCTTGCGGGATTCTTCGTCACCCGCTGTCATCTCTTCAATCTGCTCCGTGAGCAACCTGTCCGGTACCCACTGAAAGACAAGCGGAACCTTCCGTTCCGTGCTGATGACCAATTCTAAATCCCGTCCGTGGGCTGTCCGTAACCAATGCAGGAACTCCACCGCGTTTCCGACTGTTGCAGACAGGAGGAGAGTGCGGATATGAGGGGGAAGCAAACCCAGTGTAAATTCCCAAACGATGCCCCTTTCGGGATCGTTGAAACTGTGAAACTCATCCATGACCACAGCGCTGACGACGCTGAAATCCCATATTTCAGGGTGAAGCAGCCGGTTGAAGAGGATCTCGGCGACAACCACGAGGATCTGAGCATCAGGGTTCTCCCGGCGGTTGCCGGTGACAAGTCCCACGTCGCGGGCAGAAAATCCCCAACGAACCGCAGCCTCCTGCATTTCCCGAAATTTCTGCTCAGTCAGCGCGATGAGCGGGGTGGTGTAATACGCCACCGTGTTGGTGTGAAGAGCTTCGAACAGGGCTGCCTCGGCAATCAGGGTCTTCCCGGTGCCGGTCGGGGCACACACAAGAACACCCTGCTTGGAAGAGAACCAGGCCAGCAGGGCATCTTCCTGAACAGGATACGGGGTAAAAGGAAGTTGAGCAAAATAACGTTCGGCAATTTCTTCTCTGGTCAGTTCTGTCACAGACGCTCCCTCAAACGTTGTCCTCCCTCTTCCGCATCCAGATGCTTCGCGCCTCTTTTGCGGAACCCGCGTCCTTTGTCAGAAACAGCGGGATAGAGCTCAGCGACACGATTCAATTGCAAAGAGGGCATTTCTCAAGTTTCGTCGGCTTGGCGAGCTCCATCAAGGCCTTGTGCGGCCGATCAACGTCCCACTTTTATAAAGCCGCTGAAATGGCATGGGGGCAATTCATTGTAGCGCCAATTCATGAATTGCCCCTACCGTCACGTGCCTCGGGGTTGAATTCCGCACCCACGCGAGCCCGTGTGGACGTCGGCGTGGTGCCTATCGGCCGAGGAAAAGAGGGGATGTGTCAGCTTGTGCGAACCTCGATGAGTCTCCGCCACATCGTTTCGGATTCAACTTCCTCAAACGACAGAAACAGAGGATGGTCGGCGTGCATGATCATCCCTATCAGGAAAAGCTGGCCGTCTGTGCCGCGCGCCGGGCCGACGGCGGCGCAGAACGGAGTGCCACGCCCGCGATCCCCTGGAAGCACCACGTTGCGAAAGAACTGATGAATGAAACCGTTGACACTCAGCTGCGGTGGCCACCGGACAAACTGTGGCTCGTGTGTCTGGACCACCCGCATCAGTCCTGGGGCGACGGCTTCCATCAGCATCGGCCAGCTTTGTGGAGGCGGCAGAGAACCTGTTCGACCCGCAGGTGCAAGAACCACGATGTCCAGGCGAACGGGCTCGCCATGGAAAAGAAGCATCGGGACCTCTGGAACCGGCCGCAATTCCAACCGCGCGACATCGATCCGGAGGTCGGGCTCCACCCATTTTGACTTGCGCCTGCGCTGCCGCCAACGTCTGACCAGCATCACCGCAGAGATGAGCACCATCAGCCCCACCATCACCGCGGCTGGAAGGAACCAACCAGTAGTCTCCATTGCCGTCCCTCACAAATGCTCTATGCCAACTGCCACAATTTAGGCCAAACGAAATTCTAAAATCCCGCGAGCGGAGGAGAGCCGAGCCATCGGGAAGGGCAGGTCAACCCCTCCGCAGGACGGGCCTCCGGATACGTCTCTGCGTAACCGGCATCTTCCGCAAATTCCGAAAACTTGATATAGTATGGGCATTCTAAGTCGTCTGCACCACGGCCGGCTGGAGACCGATTTATTGACCCCGTGGCAATCCCGTTGCAATCACTTCTCGGTGTCGTGGAAGTGAGTAGCCGGACGGTTCTCCAGAAGGCTTCTGGTGCTGGTGTAAAAGAGGTGGTTTCTGCTGTCCCGGGCAACGGATTGCCACAGACAAACTCTCCAAGGAGGGAATGCGATGGGTTCCCGCGTTCGCATCAGCCCTGCCGCCGTTTACGAAGCCGAGTTGCAGAAACGGTTGGAGATGAGCACGGCGGAAATCGGGCTTTCGGTCCGCACGACGAACTGCCTCGAGGATCGAGGCATTTTCACGGTGGCCCAGTTGCTGAACACAAAGCCCGAGGATCTTCTCAAAATCGCCAATTTCGGCGAAAAAACTTTGGAGGAAGTGTACCAGGCACTGGAACGCCTGGGGTTTTACAGGAGGAGTCGCCTGCAGGCCCTGGGAATTTCTGATCGTCCGACTCCTTTTGTTCCCGAACTCTCCGATTCCTGTGTTATTCAATTCCGGGTGGTCATGGATGACTCGACAACCGTCCCGGTTTTTGAGCAAAATAAACAGGAAGGTGTGACGGGCTGACTCCGCCCCTCTGTGATTTGGTCGACCGAATTCAATGGGCCCTGCCCAAGGGGCCGCGAATGGCTGTTTTTGTGCAATCGCCCATGGCCAGCGGCGGAGTCAGCATTCTAACCTTGACCGGGAAGGTGTCAGTTGGCTCGCTGGTTCCGCCTGTTTGAGAAAAAACGCGGCAATCGCCGAACTGGTTCAGAGAGGATTGCCGGACTCTGGGAGGCAGGTTTCTTTGCCAACCTGTTTCTCCTGGGTTGTCTGGGCTTTTGGCTTGTATTGCGTTTTCTGCTCTTGCCCGAGTGGCGCTCCGGCAAGGACTTTCTGCCTGTCCCCTGTAAAGTTTTGGAAACGCGTTTGGGAACAACGCTGCGAGAAGGCCAGACGCTTTATCGGCCGGAGGTCTGCATCGAGTATCGCGTGGGAGAGCGTGTCTACCGGCTTTGGACCTACGATATCCATACGGTTCGCGGGAATGGGTACTCCGTGGATCGCCGCCATGCGGAACGGTGCTTGAACGATTACCGAGTCGGCGAAAGCAGAACAGCGTGGTACGATCCAACCAACCCGGAAATCGCGGTGCTGGAACGGGGGTTTCGTTGGTGGACCTGGTTGGTACTTCTTATCCCGTTCTCTTTTGTGGTTCTAGGGGCAGGCGGGGTGAGTTACCATGTTTGGCGGTGGGGTAAGTCGGTGGAACGTTTGGCAGTTCAGGGCAAGCCCCTCGCGCTGAGTCTGAGCGCCAACCCGGACGCCGCGCTCTTCCCGTTTGTCCCCGAAATTCCCTCCGGCATTCAACAACCGGGCGAGCATCTACCTTATCGACTCCCCGTACTGGGAACTCCATCACGAGCCCTGATGGGCTGGCTCGGTGCCGCCCTTTTCTGGAACGGATCCGTGCTGGCCCTCGCCCTGGCAGTTTACCATTCGGGAAAATTCGATTGGAGTTTCACTCTATTTTTGATTCCGTGCTTAATGATCGGCCTGACGCTCGTGGCCGCGTTCTTCCGGCAGTGGATGGTAACCACGGCCATTGGACAAACCATTGTGGAGATATCCGACTTTCCCCTGATCTGCGGCCAGCGGTACCGAGTGTACCTCAAACAAACCGGCTGGCTCAAGATGAACTGGCTGGAAATGCTCATTGTGTGTGAAGAAGAAGCCACTTTTCAGCACGGCACCAACACCCGGCGTGAAACGCGCCGAATCTGGCAGAAGACGCTTGCTCGCCACGAGAAGTTCGACATTTTCCACAGTGTCCCCTTTGAAATCGAAACAGAAATCGAAATTCCGTCAGGAATGATGCACTCTTTCCGTTCCCCACACAACGAAGTCCGATGGCGTCTCTGCGTGCGGGGAAGTGCGCAGGACTGGCCCGTTTTCGAGCGCATTTTCCCGCTCGTTGTTTTGCCGGAGCCTTCGAGGAAGTCCGACACAGCATCCTGGCCCAGGCGGCCTGTTCAGGCCACAAGCACGGGCGGAGCGACGTCTTCCGAGGGCACGAGCCACGATAACTCGGAAACGGTTTAGTGGGAAGCTGGAAGGTCGCCGTGATACGCAAAAAGGCCCGAAATTTCTCCTGAGGAGTTGAGGTTCCAAGATTTATCTCCTGCCGGAAAGCGATGGAACCGCGGGTTGTTATCCACCTCGACCACCGAAAAACCGTGTATGACCCCGGAGAGATTCTGTCCGGCAAGGTCATCATCACCCCTGCCGACTGCGTGGACACGATCAAGGCGGTTGAACTTTCGGTCCTCTGGTACACCGATGGCAAGGGCGATCAGGATCTCCATGTCCACCATTTCAGGCGATGGGCGCAGGAGGGGGACTCACCTCTGTCGATCTCATCTCCTTTATCCTTTCAAACGATCCTTCCGCAGACACCGCTCAGCTACGACGGACTGATCATCCGTATTCGGTGGTGTGTGCGGGTACGGGTATTTCCGGTAAAGGGTCGGGAAATCGTGGAAGAGATCACTTTCCGGTTGGGACACGTCGCACCAGCGAGAGTAAGAATCCAGTGACCAACATTTCTGGAAAAGTCGAAAATCCGTTCTCCGCGCGATTCGTTCGGCCGGGCGCGATTCCCTACATCTTTCCCCCCGGTTGCTCGGCCGAGTCGCTCTTCGAGACTTTCGAGCGACTGCAAAGAATGGGGGCCGTGGTCGGGCCACACGGTGTTGGAAAGTCGGCCCTCATCACGGCCCTGGCGGATTGGATGGAGCAGCATGAGATTCCCTGTTTGCGACTCGAACTCCATGATGGCCAGCGGACCCTGAGCCAGGAAACCTGGGCCTTACTGGAAGACCGCTCCGAGATTGTGATCACGGTGGATGGCTACGAGCAACTCAGCACCTGGACGCGATATCAGCTACGCCGTCTCAGCCGGAAGCGTCGTCTGGGACTGATCGGAACAGCCCATTCCGACGTGGAACTTCCCCTTCTTTACGCTCCGGAACCGAACGAAGATCTCGCCTGGAAGATCGTCCAGCTTCTCCTGGAACGCGGTGAACCGCTCATCAGCCGGGAGGACGTCCATGAATCCTTTGCCCGGCACCAGGGCAACCTCCGTGAAATGCTGTTCGACCTCTACGACCTCTACGAACTCCGGCGATCACAATTGTCTCCGCCCTCCTCTGAACCATAAAAACAAGTCGGGCGGACCCGAACGCAATCCGCCCGACAGAAACGCGTCGCAGAAGCAACTCAGCCCCTGTGGCCAGCTTCCCGTCCCACAGTTGGGGCGGAAGTGTCTATCTTTACCACAGTCGCCCCCTAAGCAAGGACCTCGAATCTGATTCCCACGCGTTTGAGCGCGTAGCCGGTCTCGCGGATATAGTCGCCATAAATGGTCATCCAGTGGAAGCCAGGCATGCGGTCAGCGAGCACCTTATCATCGCATGCGTACCGGACATCAATCTGGGAACGGCAGATAGGAAGGAAGGGATGCGCCACAATTTCCCCGCGCAGCCCCACCCAGCGCTGCGATTTGAAGTCCGGCAATACATTCGTCACAATCTGGCCGTTGCGCATTTCGACTTTGGGGGCGGCACCGTAGTCGGACTCAAAATGGGTCAGAATGCGTGCCGGCTCCCGCTCACGGCCATTCAATTTCCGAGGTGCTGTGCAGTGGGCCAGGGTGATGATCCCGTCATGCGGATACGTGGGATCGTTAAGAAACGGCGGCAACCCCGAAATTCCGCAGAGGAGCATCCCAGCTGGGATGACCACAAAATCGGATTCGCAGAACGCCAGATAACCGTCATCATTGAGCAGGCTGAGCGTCATACATGCCGACGTCTCTGCAATCGGCATAATTGTGCCCATGCAGCCGTTGATTGTGATCATCCGGCAATTCGCCTGGGCCATGATCTTCCGGAAGACCTGGTCCAGCAAAAACGCATTTTCCAGGAATGCGCGATCCGTTTCTAATGTTACGTTGGAATCCTTCAAGTATTCTTGAGTGCGTTCTTTTGCGAGTTTGACGGCGGCTTCATCCGCCCGGGCCGCCTTGATGAGCTTGCCGAGTTCCTCGTAGGAGAAATCAATGATTTCCGTTCCCCAGATTTTTTTGACCAGTTCGGGCACCACCTTGGGAGGTTGCGCCCATGCACCGGCGCCACCAACCGCCACAATGCGCTGGTTGCGTGCGTTCTTGAGGCCACAAAGGGAGCGAAGTCGCCAAAGCACTTCGTCATACTTGTCAATCACCACATCGTCGTTATCCATTCCCGGAACTTGCAACTCGTCCGTGTGCTGGCGGAGGAAACGCGGGCTGATGATTTCGTAGTAGAGATAAAGCGGACCAGACTTGTGGCGGACGAAGAAAATCGTGTCCTTCTTAAGCGCTGCAATCGCATTAAGATCGCCGTCATTGGCATAGACCAGCAAGACGTCCGCACTCTGGACATCCTCCATGCCGCTCAACTGTCGCGCATCCTTCGTCGCGGTGAGAGGAGCAAACTCCACAGGAAAGTCTGCGGAGGCTTGAAGCTGCTTCAGTTCTTCCCGGATTCGCGCAACCTCCTGACTTGCCGCTTCTTCGGTTTGAATACCACCCCAGGGACGCCAACTCGTCTGGGGACGCCGTTGATAAACGCGGTACAGGAAAACGGGTTTTACCTTCAAGGGTTGTCGTGGAGGAGGCATGGGCAGATCGGGGGCCTGAGCGGCGAGGCTGCCCCAGCTCAAACCTGAGAGGAGAGTCGAGCCGATTGCCGCGCTTCCCAGAAAAGCCCGCCGCGTGAGAGTGGCCAGGCTGCTCAGACTGCTGGTCTCATGACATGGGCAGCAACGGGGACCAACCTTTCCCGCTAGACAGTTGTGTTCCAACGCCATGGCTCACACCTCCCGGAAAAATCGTTGAACTGTCTCCTCTGATTTTAAACCCGTATCCCGTTCCCAGACCGCCTTCGTTATACCGCGAGGCCAAGCGTGGTGCAACGCATGGAAACGACACGCGTTCTCCGTCATCATACCTGGAGGGGAAAACCGGTCTTACCTTCCCGGGGAGGGGAGAGAGTAGCGAACGAAGTGCTTCGGGTCGATTCGGGTTATTGCAACCCGAAGGAGATAATCAGGAGTGAGATCCAACTGTTCGGAGGAACTCCTCAAGTAACCCGCGATTGGCGGCAGCGATGTACGGACCACCCCTTACACCCAGCGGCTCGCCCTGGAGGTTGGTCACCACCCCGCCGGCTTCCTCAATCAAAAGGCTTCCGGCGGCCACGTCCCAGGCTTTGGTGGTCAGAGCCCACGACACATCAAAGCGTCCTGCCGCCAGGTAAGCCATGTTCAGCGCAGCCGAGCCTGTCCGCCGTAAGGAAAGGCAGTGGACCGCGGATTGCACCATCCATCGAACGTCCTCCGACTCGGGCGTCACCCGAGGCGGAAGGCCAATCGAAACCAGGGCCTCCCCAAGGGTCGCCACCGAACTCACGCGTATGGGCCTCCCGTTCAAATAGGCACCGCCGCCCCGCACCGCGGTGAAGCGTTCATTCAGCATGGGATCCAGAACCACACCCACAAGAATCTCATTGTTGCATGCCAGAGCCAATGAGATCGAAAAAAAAGGCACACCATGAACGTAGTTGGTGGTGCCGTCCAAAGGATCGAGAATCCAGAAGTACGTACTGTCTTCCTCCGGTGGAAAGTCACCTCCTTCCTCGCCGAGGAAACCGTGGTCGGGAAACTCCCTCCGAATCGCCTCACACACCACTCGCTGCGATTCGGTATCAGCCTCCGTCACAAAATCCGCATGTCCTTTGAGCCTCGCCTCGACACGACCGAATTTATCTCGCAAAACCTCGGCTGCAAGATCCACAGCTCTGTTCGCGACATCCAGGAAATGTTCCAGCTCCTTCGGTTGCACACTCAGAGGTTCCATATTTTCTAAAAATCCTCCTGTCATTCATTGATCACGACTATCGGCACTGCTGAGTACATTGAATTATTTTTAAACGCATTGCACCGAATTTCTACCCAGGTTTAACGCGGTCGCGCCATCGCAAAGATTGACTACGTAGGAGTTGGAAACCGGCTGGCCACCTAGACTGCACGCAGTACAAATACCACGTCTTCTGTCTGATCATCCACAACGATCGGGTCGTCAATGCGGTAGGCAAAGTCGTAGGTGGCCGCCACCTCCCATCCTCCGGCTTTTTTCAATAGCCGAAAAAACTGGTGACGGTCGTAGGTGCGGAAAATGAATTCGTCAGCAATCCGAAAGCTATGGCTGGGAGTATAAATATCGAATTGGAGATAAACTCGTTCTTTACGATGCTCCCGATCGAGGCTGATCGTCTTCATCCAGGAATTGACCTGAAGGTGTCCCTTGCGTGCCACCCAGGCCTCCTCCGTGCAGGTCGGCGGCCGATTGGGAGTGAGGTGAAACCCAAGGACATACAGCCCTCCCTTTCGAATGGCCTGCCGCATGCACTGAAAATGAGACACGGCTGCTCGGTCATCCGGTAAATGCCGAAAGCTATTGATGGTGTTAAACGCGGCATCAAATTTCCGTTCCACGCGGAAGTTTGTCATATCCCCAACCCAAACCGTTGAGGGATAACCATACCGATTGAGACGTTTATTACAAAATGCCACCGCTTTTGGGTTGATATCCAAGCCTGCCACATGAAATCCCTGGCGCGCTAAACGGATGAGAAGGCGGCCGGTCCCGCATGCTGGTTCGAACACGCGCCGGACGGGAATTCGCGCGTAACGTTCAAAGCAGGCTCGCAAGAATTTAATCTCTGCCTGACAATCTGCACCGAATAAAACGTCATAATACTTGGGATAGTCGTAAATATTGCCACGAATGGTTTCCATTGAAGATAGTCTCGTTGCACTTTTGTGCCGTCGTCACACAATACCCGTCGGGCCCGGTTTCGACGGGAAGTCGTTCAGGTGGGGAACATCGGCTAATCAAGCTCTCGCATCGCGGCGAGGACCCGATGCACCTCATCTTTGGTATTGTAATGCACCATCGAGAGGCGCAGCAGGCCCTCAGGTTCCAGGCCCAATCTCTCCGTTAAAGGAAGCGCATAGAAATTCCCGTGCCAGACGAAGATTCCCCTGGTCGCAAGGAATTCAGCCAACTCACGCGGAGAAAAGCGTGCGTGGGTGATGGCAATGGTCGGCAAGCGCTGGTGGAATCTTTCTTGCTCTGTGATTCCCCAGATTCGCATGTCAGGCAACTGCTGAAGTCCTTCGATCATTTCCCTGACCAGCATTTCTTCGTGAGCCTGGATGGCCCGGAAACAAGCGTCGAGGGCCTCACGGCGGGTCGTCACTTCGGGAGCCACAGATTTCCCAATCTCCGCAAGATATTCCACCGCAGCGCAAAGCCCGGCGATCCCCTCGTGGTTTTGCGTACCCGTCATCCAGCGATCCGGAATTTCATCCGGCGCGGGTCGCACCTTATAGGCAGGCAGCGATACGAGCCACTCCCGCTTTCCCCAAAGTACACCCACATGCGGCCCAAAAAACTTATAACCGGAGCACACCAGGAAATCGCAGTCCCAGGCCTGCACATTAATACGCCGGTGCGGCGCGAGGTGCACGGCATCGAGAAAGACCATGGCCCCAACCTGATGGGCCAGCTTGATGATTTCAGTCACCGGCGTGATCGTTCCCACGGCGTTTGAGGCACACGTGACAGCCACAAGTCGCGTTTTTTGAGACAATTGTCTTGAAAGATCCTCCAAGTCCAGCGAGCAATCCTCAAGGTGGATATCAACAATGCGCGGAATCACCCCCACCTCTCGGGCAGCAAGTATCCACGGCGTAAAATTTGCGTCGTGCTCCAGGCGGGTCAGGACAATTTCGTCACCCGGTTTCCAGGTTTTCATCAGTGCCCGCGATAGCGCAAAGGTCAGGCTGGTCATGTTGGGGCCGAAGATGACAGTTTGTGGGTCATTCGTACCAAGGAAGTCGGCCAGGGCCTGCTGCGCCTCTTCAATGACTCGGTCCGTGTCCTGACTGGTGGAAAACACACCGTGCCGGTTGGCGTTCGTTTCTACAAGATACCGGCAGACAGCGTCGACCACTCTGTGCGGCACCTGCGTCCCCGCAGCACCGTCAAAATAGACGACGGGGAGGCCGCTGTCCTTGCGGAAGAGGGCCGGAAACTGCCGACGACACTCCGGAACGTCCAGATGACCAACCGATGTTTGACTCATAGTCGTGGAACCTCCCTTTTTCCCGGGATCAAGCGTATTGAGCAATTGTCTCCGGTCGGCACGTGGCGAACAATACACGATAAGGCTTTCCAACCAGCCTGACCCGAGCGGCATGGCCAGACCGTTGCACCCAGCCATTGGTCATCCCCCGCGAGGTCGGAGGTGCCGGGCACCAGCATCAAGAACACGGGATTTTGTGTCAGATTCTCCGGGGACGGTTTGGTCGGCCCAACGAGCCCGAACCATCGCATATGTTGGCACCGATTCGACGGCTGGGTTTGCAACCGGGAAACCGTCGGTCCCCTGAGGGAGTGTCTCACCGTTTGGGTAAAGAGCCGTCGTGTTGAGAAGATTGTTGAGGTGAGTCGTGAAGCCTGCAGCAACTGCACAGAAAAAAGAGTCTCCCCTGAACGAAGGCTCTCCGCGTTTCCAGCCCGCCGATCGTGTGGGTATCGGCATTGTGTTTCTCGTTGTGTTTGTGGATTTGCTGGGCTTTGGACTCGTCCTGCCCCTTCTGCCGGTTTATGCCGAGCATCTCATGCCGGGCTACAGTCGAACGACCCAGGGGATGCTTCTCGGTTTCTTGATGACCAGTTTTTCCCTCATGCAATTTCTCTTCAGTCCACTCTGGGGCAGTCTTTCCGATCGTATCGGCAGACGTCCTGTTCTGCTGGTCGGACTGGCCGGCTCCACCTTGTGCTATACCCTTTTCGGCCTGGCCTGCGCCTGGAGTTCCCTTTTGCTGATGTTCCTGGCACGGATTGGAGGGGGCATCATGGGGGCCACGATTTCCACCGCTCAGGCTTACATTGCAGACGTGACGAAAGCCGAACATCGGGCAAGCGGCATGGCGGTCATCGGTGCTGCGTTTGGGCTGGGGTTTACGTTCGGACCTCTTCTCGGCGCCCTCGCCATGTCGGTGGCTCCTGGGAAGCAGGCGGCGCTGAGTACCCTGCCGGGATTCATGGGAGCGGGTTTCTCAGCGACGGCTCTTTTCATTGCTCTCCTGTTTTTACGAGAATCGCTCCCTCGACTCCGTTACGGTGTTGCTCAAGTCTCTCAGGGAGACGTCAGCCGATCACACGCGGATTGGCACGTGCTTTTCAATCGCAAGACGTGGCATGAAATTTTTGCGAATCCCGCACTTGCGGCGTTGCTGCTCACCGGGTTTTTGATCGTGTTCGCACTTTCGGGGTTCGAAGCGACGCTCTCCGTCACCCTGGCCGATCTCTGGCAATTGAATGGAAATTCGCACACGCTGCATCTCAGCCGACAAATCTTGTGGGTTTTCGTCCTCATTGGGTTGATTCAAACGCTGACGCAGGGGTTCCTGGTGCGCCGACTCAGTCTTCGATTGTCGGAAAAAACCCTGTCCAATATCGGCCTGTTGGCAGCGGTAGCCGGTTTTCTCGCCATCAGTGCGGCTGTGCAACACCCGCAAATGGCGCGCTTTCTCCCGCCATTTGCACTGGGCACCGAATGGGCAGGACGAGTCGTGGTCATCGCCAGTGGTGTCGTCGCAGCGGGGATGGCCTTCGTTATGCCTGCCGTACAATCTCTCATCTCCCGCCGGGCGGACGCGGATCACCAGGGGCGCATCTTCGGCATTGCCAACAGTCTGAGTGCCGTCGCACGGATTGTGGGAGTGCTGCTCGCTTTTCAGGTGAGGGTGTTCCTTCCGGCCGGTCCTTTCATCCTGGCAGTGCTTCTGCTCATCGTTTCCATGGAACTGATCAGGCGATCGGCGGCAGAGCCTTTGGCGGCGCCTTCATCAACTCTGTGAGTTCCGTCAGACTTTTGTTCTATGGCCGCCGGCGGGCCAGCGCCGCATTGAGAAGGAGTGCCGCCATCAGCACCACGCCCATCACAAAAGGGCGGGCAAAATCGTCCAGCCGAATCGAGTTGAGTCCGATATTGAGCACCGTAAATGTGGCAACACCCACGAGTGTCTTGCCAATCCCTCCTTCACCCCCAAAAAGACTGGTTCCCCCAAGCACAATGCACGCCAGAGCACTGAGCAGAAGGTCCTGATTCTGATCGAGGGTCACACTCGTCATACGTCCTGCATTGACCAGGCCGCCAACCCCCGCGGTGACTGCCGAAATCGCCAGACAGGCCGTGACGACCAGGCCTGTGGGTACCCCTGCCAGCCGGGCCGCCTGGCGGTTTCCCCCTGTCATGTACACGTATCGACCAAATCGCGTGTATTGGAGGACCACATGTCCCACGATCATGATGACGCCCGCCAAAAGGGCACTATACGGGATGACGGTCAACCCCTCATGTTCGATGCCGCGATTCCCAATATCCCCCAACAGGGCCGGCACGCGAAAGGCTTGCCCGCGGGTGATGTACCGTGCAGCCCCCTGGGAGATGAACATCATGGCCAGCGTGATGATAAAGCTCGGCAGTCGAGATTTGACCGTCAGGACACCGGAAAGGATCCCCAGCAAGAGGCTCGTACACAATGGGAGGATGAGAACGGCGACGACGATTTCGGCCGACGCTACAAAACGTCCCTCTGCTGTTTGTGTCGCCCACGATTGATAGAGCCATCCGCAGAAACAAGCCGTCCACAAGGCGATCGTTCCGACAGCCAGATCGATTTCCGCAGCCAAAAGGACGAACGTTAATCCCGTGCTGACAATCGCGAGGACCGCGCCCTGCTGCAAGGCGGTCACCAAAGTCGAGAGCCGGAGGAAACCCGGAGCGGCGATTCCAAAGAAAACGATCAGTGCCAGAAGCGAAGCCACCGGCGCGACATCCTGCGGTTCCCATCGGAATCCCTTTGCAAACGCCCTCATCATTCAAGTCCTACTGATGCATTCCACAAGTCAATTCCTTGCTTTTGGTACCATGAAACATCGAGCGTGGAGGGGGCAGTGCGCACGAGGTCTCCCTCGGTGTCATGCCGCTCTGAGAAGTTCGGCCTTTTCCAGCCGACATCCTGACCATTCGGCGGTCACTTTTCCTCGACTCATGACCATCACACGATGGGAGTGGGCCAGGATCAGTTCCGGCTCCGTAGACGCCAGGATGACGGCTGTCCCCTGTGCGGCAAGTTGCTTCACCAATTGCATCACCTCGGCTTTCGCAGCAATATCCATCCCCCGCGTGGGTTCTTCCAGAAGCAGCACGCGTACCGGTCCCAGCAGCCACTTGGCAAACACCACTTTTTGCTGGTTGCCGCCGGATAGCTGCTCGACCCTCAACAGCGGATCTGCCGGCCGACATCCCACCTGCTGCAGTACAGGTTGAACCGCCCGCAGTTCTTTCGCAAGCGTCACCCAATTGCCCACAGCATGCCGAAGATGGGCGATGGTCACGTTCTTGTACACCTCACCGCGGAGGAACAGTCCCGCAGCCCGATCCGCCGTGACGAGCACCATCCCTGCGCGGACCGCCTTTTGAGGTCTGCCCGGCGGAATGGGACGGCCCTCAAGAATGATCCTTCCGGAACGTGGGGCCAAAGCCCCTCCCAAAGCCTGAACCAGTTCCTGGTGCCCCGCTCCCACGAATCCGTAAAGCCCCAAAATCTCCCCGGGGGCAACGGTCAAACTCACGTCCTCGAATATCCCCGGCGACGTCAGTTTTTCCACGCTAAGCACCGGTGGTGCTGGAGTGCGAGGAGGAAGGTCGGCGCATTCTTCCCGTTCAGCGCCCACCGACGCTCCGCGGCCAATCATGGCTTCCACGAGTTTGTGTTTCGTCAACTCTGCACGGGGAAGCGTGAGCACACGCCGTCCTTCCCGGAGAACGGTAACCCGATCCGCAATGGCCAGAACATCCTCCAGGAAGTGGCTGATAAAAATGATGGCGACCCCTCTTTGTTGAAGTTGTTTGACCAATTCGAAAAGCCGCTCCACTTCCGGTGGGCTTAACGCACTGGTTGGTTCATCCATGATAAGGATACGGGCTCCACGGTGGGCTGCCCGGGCAATCTCCACCATCTGCCTCACTACGAGTGGATATGTGTCGAGCCGCCGATCGACATCGAGGTGAAGCCCCAACTCCTGCAAATACTCGCGGGCCTTCTGCCGCATCACAGGCCAATCCACGAATCCCAAGCGGTTGAGCGGCTGGCGTCCGAGAAAGAGGTTTTCCGCCACAGAAAGTTGGCCGACGCCCGAAAACTCCTGGTACACCATGGCGATGCCCAGATGGAATGCGATCTGAGGGCTGGTGATTTTCACCGGCTGGCCAGCCACAGAGATATCGCCCTCATAATCAGCCAACGCCCCCGCCAGGATCTTCATGAGAGTGCTTTTTCCAGCCCCGTTGCTGCCCACAACCCCGTGGACCTCGCCCGGATAAAGGTCAAAATCCACGTTTTCCAGGGCAACGATGCCGCCAAAACGCTTGCCGATGCGATGGCACTCGAGAACAGGTCCACGAACGATGGACGTCATGGCGCATCGTCGATCGAGAGGTGAGAGCATTCAGGAATTTGCGGACTGGCGGCTCTTCTCATCCCTGTGCACAATTTCCTCAAGGTGGACGGCAAGGCAGTCGGGCATGACCAGACGATTATAGCCACCTTCCAGAACGCTGACAAAACGCCCTTCCGCATAAGTATCTGCCACGTCCAAGACCAAGGCAGTAAGTGGTCCGAAGTCTTCGGTTTCCAACCCCAAATTGCCGATGGGATCCAGCCGGTGGGTGTCAAATCCGGCACTCAACAGCACCAACTGAGGTTTTACGAACGCAGCGAATTTGTCCAGGGCTGATTCCAGGGCAGCGAAATACTCCCGCCGCGATATCCCGTAGGAAACAGGAATATTCTTGGTATAGCCGCGTCCAGCACCCTCGCCGATTTCGTCCGCAGCACCAGTACCGGGATAGAAGGGATACCGGTGGATCGAGAGAAATCCCACCCGCGGATCCTCCCAGAACGCCGCCTGTGTTCCGTTTCCGTGGTGGATGTCCCAATCCACGATCAACACTGACTCCAGCCCCAGTTCCCACACCGCCACGGCAGCCGCCACCGCAATATTATTGAAGATGCAAAAGCCCATCGCCCGTTCGCGGAGTGCATGATGCCCTGGTGGTCGGATCAGACAGAAAGCCCGGCGATCTTCTCCTTTGACCACCCGTTCCACGGCATCGCATACGGCTCCGACGCCTGCCAGGGCAACGTCGTAGGAAGCGGGGCTGCAAATGGTGTCATGATCGAGGTCACCGCCTCCGGATTTGGCAACCGCCCAGACCTCGTCGATATACCGCGGGGAGTGGATGAGGGTGAGCCGGCTTCGGGACACAGGTTTGACTTGGGGTCGGGCGCATCGGGAAAGCAAATTTCTCGCTTCGAAGTGCTCCAGAGCCCCCCGAATCCGGTCCGCCCGTTCTGGATGAGCTCCCGTTTCGTGCTGGAGAAAAATGGGGTCGTAGTACAGCAGTGTCATGCGGAGTTACCAAACGCTCGTACGTTGCATCGGCGCCTCGAGCCGCCCTGCACCCGTGGGCACAAGACACCTGTCAAAGCACACAAAACCTGTCAAAAATGTGATTGTCTCAAAGCTCTCGCCGTCGATCAACAAGGTTTCTTTCAGCATTTGCCGGGATCCGCACCGAGAGACCTGCGATGCAGGAACCAAGCATCAGACGTGGGCAGAAAAACGGTTCGCGACCAAGTGCATCGGCTCAGGTGAACTGCAAGCTGCGTCCGACGCCAACGGTTGATCCCGGCTCACGCCGCCGTCAATAATACCAGCGGTAGCCAGAGGGCGGTGGCGGTGGCCAGGTTGTCCTCCGGCGGGTGGTGCGGTAGCTTCGACGCCGGTAGTAACTTCGATCATACAGCAGGCTCAGCCAGCGCATGCTTTGCACGAACAGGACGAGCAAACCAAGAATTCCGATCATTGTTTCCCATCCCACGTTGAGTTTATTCGTGCCTGCACTGGGCTGTTCCGATGTGGCTTTAGCATCCGTCGTCGGGTTGGCACCACTGATAATGTTCGAATCGCCATTCGTCTCGGGGGAACCAGACTGCCTGGAACTGGTTGGTTCGTCGCCGTTCGAGAATCGCGTACTGGAGGCCAGCTTATTGGCTTGGTCGCTATTTTTTTGTTCCACTCCCTTTGCCACCGTGGCAGAACTCCGCTCGCTTGCAGGAGTCGTTCGCGAATTCTCGCTGCCCGATTGCGTCGATCCAATAATGCTGTTTCGCCCTGTGATCTTATTTTCCGCGTGATTTTCCCCGTCACTCCATGATGTGTCGTTCTTACCGGCCGAATAAGTCCAGCTTGTCGAAGAGTATTCTTTCGTCCCGTCTCGGTAATACTCACTATTCCTGTATGTGGCGTCCCCGCTTGATGCTGAATTTCTTGAGGAAGATACTCCGGTCCTCTTCTTCATGTTGTCGCCCCCGCCGCTGGTTCCTGTAAACGAGCCGGACTGAGAACCGGCGAATTCCGAATATTTCTCCGAAGTACCCGCCCCGGTATTTCCCTCGCGAGACCAGTTCAAACTTCCGAATTTAGACCCGTCCCCGAAAGCTTGTGATTCCTCAGAATCAGAGTTTGCATCATACACGGGGATCGGCGAATAGTCCCAATTGGAGCCCGAATCGCTGTATTTCTTAGTTTCTTCTCGGCTTTTAATAGTCCGCGAAAGGTCCTCAGACGGCTTTTCCGTAAGACTATCGGTCAACTGGTCCTGTCGGTAAGAATCCCGTGCACCTTTTCCGCTCGCCGTATCTGCACTTTGCGAGGAAGAATCAATGCCGCGCGAGTGCGTGTTGATGCTAGCGGTCGTCGTTGCGCGGGAACGCCGTTCTTCGCGAGAATCTTGCGCGTATCGGTTCCCACTGCTGGAGGAGTTTTTGCCGGAATCGCCCCATTCAGTCACGCTTCTCCGGTCGGCGTATGGCTCTTCCGAAGACTCGTAGGGTCCATTCGACCAGTTATTCCAGGCCTCGTACGGCCGACGCCCACTCTCAACCTGCTGCTGCGCCGTATCCTTCCCAGTCCCCGCGCTGCTCAGGGCGTCCCATTTCCCGGGCGAATATGCCCCCGAGTCGTCATCTTTGGCATAGAGATCCCCGGAATTTCCCGCGTCATTACATGTGGACCGCCGCTCGTAGTCCGGCCAAGAATTGGAATTCGTTTCATCAGATTTTTGGAAAGCACTCAGCCCATAATAGTTCGAGGAATTGTCCAATGCGTCTTTGCCCCTCTGAGCACGAGCATATCCATCTCCGAAGCCGGCGTTTGTTTTGGAGTCATCGCTGTATCCCGTCGAGGAACGCGGTGAGTTGGATGACCCCGCCACGGAACCGAGTCCGGAAGACGCACTTTCACCCGGTGTTTTACTGGAGGAATAACCACCGGCGGCAAGATCAGTTCTGGAATGAGAGTCGGTCACTGTTTCCGCTGGTCGCCAAGCGCTGACGTCGCTGGCCGCGTCTTCGCGCGTTCCCGTATCCGTCCAAGACCTTCCCGAATTCTTGCTCGGAAGCGAGGATTGGGAGAGGGACGACCCGGGCCAGGACGTTGGAGAAGCCCCATTTGTTCCGGTCCCCTGGGATGTGTTCACCTCCACACGTTCCGGGGTGTTATTTGAAGCCGTCAGAGGAAGAGTCACCGGCGGCGATCCAACGGGGGAGGCTGGCTGAGCGGGAATAAGACCTTGTCCTTGCGGAGTTGTTAAACCGTTAGCTGCGGTTCGCCCCGGCGGTCCTACACTGTTGGCAGCGAGCAACAGAGGATCGGGGGGCGGCAACTTGTCAAACACTTCCTTGAGTGGAAAAAGAAAGCTCCTCACTCGGCCGCAGTAGGCCCCCATTGTCTCGCCGAAACCCGATCCGAAAAGAACGCCCGCCAATTCTCCCCGGCCGTTGAAAATCGGGCCTCCTGAGTCTCCCTGGCGGGCGGTCGCTCGAAGCTCGACCAATTCAGCAGGCAAACCGGGACTGGGCGATAAGTACTGTGTGCACGGCCCGTAAGAAATGCGATAATCCCCCTGGCCGTACCCAGCGATCATGAGGACATCACCTGGCTTCGGCGGTTCAACCGCGATCGGCACGGGTCTGGCCCTGGGTCGCCAAATGGCGAGCGCTGCCAAATCCCACTCCCGATCCACCTTAAGAACAGTAGCCGGTGACGCGAATCCATCCGGAAATTGAACAAGAATACTCCCGCGAGCATCTCGCACGACGTGCCAATTTGTCACCACCAGGCCGTGATACTCGTTGACCGCCACAAGGGTGCCCGTGCCCAGGGAAGCCCCGCGTGTATCGAGGGCAATCACTCGGGCAACCGCCGGATGGGGAGTAGCAGGGGTTCCGATATTCCAGAACCAACCTGACGCGGAACGTTCCCATCCCGCGACGGTCAAAACGGCGATCAACAGGTAGCCGGTTGCACGCTGTGCTTTCACATTGATTCCGACACTCGAAAGTTCCTAAGACTGCTCAAAACAGACTCGGAAAACCGCTCCCACACGACGCTCGAACGTGCAATTGAAACATCGCAACGTACGCTGCTTAGCTTCGTTCGGTCAGCCGCGGCAGCCTCCTGCCGCGAGTGCGGAACGCTCCATGCCGTTGCGCTCCGTGAGCGGTGTTTTGTGCCGGCCGAGACATCACTGGATGATCGAGCCGGTGTGCCGCACGTGGTGTTTCATTCAAAGGTTCGCCATCCCTGCGGCATCCGTGCTCCTCCACAGCCGTGAGCGGAGGAAAAGAGCCATCCTTTGGCGGGAACTGGGGGCGGCATGACGCCCCTTCTTCACTAATTCGGCGTGGAGGAGACGGTTCCCAAACTTTTCGCCCGATCGTCCTTCCACCCGATACGTCGGTCACGGTTTCCATCGTACGGTCAACGCCGATAATCCTTCGGATCACTTTCTTCCACAAACCCGACAAAATTGCTTTCCGAAGCCTGATGAGTTCACACCCACCCACAATTTCGGCACAGCCAGTTGGTTGTGTGGCCTCCGCCGCCTACGTAACTGCGCTTGGAGGGGAGTTTAGACAACGCGTTCCGCTTTCTATATGAAGGGGCGAGCGAGCCGCCCCGTATAAGGACGGAAGGCCGCGTTTTTCCGAACCGCCTCTCACTCAACGGTGAGCTAAACTAGTAGGGAACCCCTGATTGATATTGGGCGTACCAATCGGGAGGAACAGCAGTCAAAGAACCAATCTCTCCATCGGGGCCAGCCGGGGCCTGTGACCGCCCTTTCTGAATTGCCGAAATTGATCTGTACCGGGAGGTCAGTCCTGTGAAGATTTTGTTCACCACGAGTGAAGCTGTCCCGTTCGCCACGACTGGGGGACTGGGGGACGTCTGCGGGAGTTTGCCGTTTGCCCTGGCCGACCTTGGCCACGACGTGCGAGTCATTCTCCCGGCCTACCGATGCGTTTGGTACGTGGGGCGGGAAATCCGACCGTTGAATGTAGAATTCATCGTGGCTGTGGGAAGCAAGACGGTCTCCGGGCGGCTTCTTGAGCACCGTTCGGAGTCCGTTACGTTTTATTTCGTCCAGCAGGATTACTACTACGACCGAGACGCCCTGTACAGTGTTCACGGCCAGGATTACGCCGACAACTGTGAGCGGTTCGTGTTCTTCTCGCGAGCCACCCTGGAAGCCATTCGCCTGCTCGATTTTTATCCCGATATCATTCACGCCCACGATTGGCAGACGGGTCTCGTTCCCGCTTACCTGAAGATCGAGTACGCGTCTTCTCCGCTCTATCGTTCGATGGGTAGCGTTTTCACCATCCACAACATGGCCTACCAGGGGCGGTTCTGGCACTGGGACATGCTGCTGACGGGTTTGGATTGGAAGTATTTCAACTGGCAGCAGATGGAGGCCTACGGCCAGCTCAATTTGCTGAAAACGGGGATCGTGTTTGCAGATGCCATCAGCACCGTTAGTCCCCGCTACGCCCAGGAAATCCAGACGCCTGAATTCGGAGCTGGCCTGGAAGGAGTCATTCAAAGTCGGCGGGATGTGTTATGGGGGATTCTTAATGGAATCGATTACACTGTCTGGAATCCCACCACAGATCCTCATCTTCCCGCTCCGTACGATGAACATACCGTATGGCAGCAGAAACCGTTCTGCAAGGCAGCACTCCAGAGCGAAGTCGGCCTGCCCCAGCGTCCCCACGTCCCCCTTATTGCGATGATTGGACGGCTGACCCATCAGAAGGGCTTCGATCTTGTGGCCAAGATTCTCTTCGAATGGCTTGAACAGACGGACACACAATGGGTCATTTTAGGCACTGGCGAGACTCAGCTTGAGACGACCTTTCGTGAACTGGCCAATCGATACCCCGATAAGCTGGCCGTCATTTTCGAGTTCAATCTCCCCCTGGCCCATCGTATCCAAGGTGGAGCCGACATGTTTCTTATGCCCAGCCGCTTTGAGCCGTGCGGTCTGGCACAGCTTCAGGCCCTTAAATATGGCACTGTTCCCGTAGTGAGGGCAATCGGCGGACTAGCAGATACCATCACCGATTGTCGGCCCGAAACCCTGGCAAATGGCACCGCCAATGGCTTCAGTTTCACGGAAGAGAGCCCGCAGGCACTGAGCGAGACACTGAAGCGGGCATGCGACGCCTACCGACAGCCTGAGATCTGGCGGCAACTCGTGCTCACGGGGATGCGTCAGGACTGGTCCTGGGCCCGCAGTGCTCCGAGGTACGTTGAGATGTACGAGGCCACTCTGCGACGAATTCGCGGAGGCTGAAAACGGAAACACGATGGTTTCGACGTGGCGGTTACCGCCCTATAGGCTATCTGTTTTTCCCCGGTGCAGGGGATGCTCATTTCTGCGGTGGCTCGGGAATCTTTATCTCCACGGATGGGGCGGGAACCGAAACATTTGGGGGAGTTTCCTCCGATGGCGAAGGTTTATCCCCTTGATCCGGGCTCTGGGGGACGGCAGGCGAAGCAGCCGGAGGAGTCCACTTCGGGGCCTCGAGCTCTTTGTCCCCCTGCTCACTCAAGTCGACCAACTGCCGTTCTCCGTTCGAATACTTCACTTCCAGCGTGGTAAGCCCCCACTTTCCAGCAATTCTCTGGGCAACAACATTGACGACTGCTTGTTCTCGCGAACCCTTAACCCGGAAGGTTAGATTAGCGTTCCCTCGCTCGCCGCTGACCCTGACGCTCCCCACCGGAAACCAACTTGCCATTTGGATCGGTTCCCCTAAACGGGACACCACCGTCTGGTCTTTGCGCAGGGTTTCCAGGGCCAGATGGAGTGGCTCACCGCCAAGCCGGGCAAGAAACATCAGACCGGCAACGGCCAGTCCTGCAATGGCGAGCAAGATCAGAACGGCAACAATGGCCAAACGGACGACCCAGCTTTTCGCGCGGCCTTCTAGCTGCGGAGCGGATTGCGTTTCGTTCTGCCAGTCGTTCATGGTCCTTCTTTCCCTGGCAGCAGCGGTGCGGGTTTCACCGATTGTGACGCCTTTTTGCTGTGTTTATCATATGCATCGAGAGGGATCGCGCAAAGAGCAATTTGACGGAAAAGTGATCAGCGATCCTGGCGAGAGGGGCTCATTACTGACCATGCGGCGACTGACGCTTCATGGGACGGGATCCCACAGAAGCCAGGACCAGGCACTCCGGAGTCCGACACCTCCTGGAAAGAGTGAAATCCGGATCGTCGCTTATTTCAGTTAGGCGCAATGGCGGCGAATCAAAGCGTTGTTGGCTGAAGATTTGCCATCGACCGATCTGCGGCACATCCGGTGTACACGATGCAAGCTATTAGTGGATACTGACGGTGTGATGGCTAACGGCGAATCCCCCGAAACATTGCCTGCAGCGGTAGAAAAGCCCCACCGGCGTACAAGCTGGCTCGGGCGCTTGTTCGGCTTTCTTGGTGGCCGCGCGGTGACGGTGGCCACAACTCTCGAGAGACTTCAACACCACTGCCAGCAATGGGCAGACCGAGGTAGCGCTCCCCACACGGTGGTGACGCTGGCCGGGCTCGCAACCGAGACGCTCATGGAGTATGGGCAGCGGGAGGCAGCCTGGCGAACGGCGCGGTGGCTCGAAGCACGCCAGCTTGCGGATGGGTCCGTGTCGGAATCCCGGGCACCGGAAGCGGTTTTTACGGTAACGGCGGCGGCCCTTCGGGCGTGGCTTGCGTGTCTGCCGGAACTGGCCCAATTTGAGTCCTGCGCGCAAAAGGCCGCTCAATTTCTTCGTCAATGGATTGGTGGGGAGGGGCGTGTCGTTCCACCCAAGACGAGAAGCTGGAATTACGAGGGCGCTGATCCGTTTCGGGAACCTCCAGACCTCACCCCCCTTCTCCGCGCGGGACGTCGCTGGCCCGACACCGATTGGACGACGGCGGCCCTTCGGGGGATCGACTACTGGTTGACCCATGGACACCGCCACAGTCAACCGGAAACGACCGCCGCTCTCGTCCGGCGAGCCTTCCTGTACCTGGAGTGGAACCGTCGACAGGAGGCACTTCCGCTGGTCGAGACAATGGATCGACTCCAATTGGCTTCAGGAGCCCTCCCGGAGCGCGAAGGCCAGCGTGTGGTGCACCTTTCCACGGTGGCCCAAGCCGCCCTCATTTGGTTTCGTTTGTACAATCAGGCGCGGGGGGAAAACGCCATGCGGTTTTTGCAGCGCCATCTGATGCCGCATGGATCTCTTCCGGCAACGGTAAACGCTGGTACAAACAGGGATCAAGAAGAAGATCCACTGGCGCTCAAATACTACCTAGATGCCACACTTTGGCGTGTCCGATGTTTTGCCCACGCTAAGCTTCGCGAAGAGGTCCCCTTAGACGCTTCAGATCCCCGATTGCAAAAAGCCAGGAGTTGGGCACAGGGGCTGCCCGCTGGTGCGTTTGTGGCCGACCTGGGCTGCGGAACCGGCCGCTATTTGCGCTATTTGGCAAGCTGGTTTCCGCAGTTGCGGTGGGTGGGGATTGATTTCTTGCCTGAAGCCCTTGAGCGGGTGCCAAAAGGGATCAAAACCGTCGAGGGCAGCCTTCTTCGCGTCCCCGTACCAGAGGCGGCATTTCACGGGGTGCTCATGGTCGACACACTCGCCGATGTTCTATTACCCCAACAGGCTCTTCTCGAGGTGGTCAGAATTCTCCGTCCCGGGGGTCGCCTGCTTATTATCGAACCGGTCGCAAAAGGGCGCCTTTGCCCGGAAAGTCCATGGGCCGAGCCTGTGACCCTTCAGCAGGTCGAAAAGCTATTACGTGAAACCTGCCAGCAGACGCATGCGGAAACGTTTGTTGTATCGGGCGGAACTTTTTCCAGCAGGTCTTACGCGGCCATTAGTGCGACAAAAATGCCGCGATCGTGACAGAAGTGCGGCGCGTATCCAACACATTCTGCATTTCAATGCCTCAGGGCAGGCCGGTGATCGGAAAGCCTCAGCCACGCGGGAAGGATTGGCGGGACGAGAATGAGGGTGAGCGCGGTCAAAAGTGCCACACTCGTATAGGCTACTAAGAAGACCCAGCTCGGGCACTCGTAATACAGAAGCGATTCCACCAGCCGACCGACAAATGTCCCAGAGTAGGTCTCCTGTCCGGCGAGGGAGCGAAGGTAGTTCTCCAGATGGGTGAGGGGACAGATGACTCCGATCCACGCCTGAAAGGCTACTATCCCGATCATCAATAAATGGACGACGCGGAGCCAGAACCATCTTACCCAGTTCCAGTTCAAAAACCTGCCCACCGGAATAAGAACAAGCAAGACGATCACTGTGAGCACGTAAGCGAGGTGCAGTGTCACAACAAGGTCGGCAAGATAGCCGTAAATTGCCATAGTTGGGTTACTCCGCGCTTTGATGGTATTCGCCGGATACTCGGTTGCCCGTCTGCCCCCTGTTTTGCGGGAAACAGTTTTTGGGTTGCCCGCCATGACCACTGGTCAAGCGGGATTGCGTTTGACGGATGCTCACCAGCAGCCGCTCTGATCGCCCCTATCTAATCGGACACTTCAGCACGGGCAGTTATTCCCGCTTGTGAAGCAAATGGCTGAGAGAAATCCCTTGTTGCCTCCGGCTCGGAATTTTTAGGAGCTGACGTTCTGAGATCGACAACTCCTTTGGCCTGGGACTTCCGAGATGTTTCGGATAAAATGCTGGCAGAATGGCAAATTTCCGTGCCATGGTTGCGTCGCGATTAGCTGCTCCAGCGTGCAAGTTGATTAGGTTGATCAGAATAGGCTAGACGCCCTTAGTTGCCGCACTGACGCAGTCTAGCTAATTGGTTTATTTCTCTCAGAATAACTCGATCCATATCAGCAAGAATATCACTATGCTAAGGTACTGGACCGCCGGTGAATCTCACGGGAAAGGCATTTTGGCGCTAGTGGACGGGTTTCCCGCCGGAATATCAATCGATGTGACGGTCATCAATCAGGAACTCGCTCGGCGGCAGGGGGGATATGGTCGCGGCGGCCGGCAACGGATTGAAAAGGACGAGGCCGAAATTCTCAGCGGGACGTGGCGAGGTGTAACCCTGGGAAGTCCGATTGCCATTTGGGTGCCCAATCGGGATTACAAAATCGAGAAGATGGAGGACCTAGATCGGCCTCGACCTGGCCATGGCGATCTCAGCGGTAGTATCAAGTACCACTCCTCCATCCGGGGGATACTCGAGCGAGCGAGTGCTCGAGAGACGGTCGGCCGGGTCGCTGCTGGCGCTCTTGCCCGCCAACTCCTATCCGCGCTCCAAATCGACGTTTTGGGTTACGTCGTCCAGATTGGACCAGTGCAACTGCCCCCTCGGTCGGGAACGCTGGCAGAACTTCGCAGCATTCGAGACGGCAGTGAACTGTATTCCCTTTGCCCAGAAAAGGACCCCGAGGCCAAACAGCTTATCGACGCCTGCCAAAAACGTGGCGACACGCTGGGCGGAATTGTGGAAGTCCGCGTGGAAAACCTGCCTTTTGGGCTGGGTACCCATGTTCAGTGGGATCGAAAATTAGACGGCCGGCTGGCGGCAGCCGTCATGGCGATTCAGGCAATCAAGGGGGTCGAGATTGGACTGGGTTTCGAGGCTGCCCGTCGCTTCGGCTCCGAGGTCCACGACCCCATCCGGTTTGATCCTGCGCGAATCCACGACCGGTGCTTCGGGTTCGTTCGGCCAACCAACAATGCGGGAGGCCTTGAGGCGGGAATGACCAATGGTCAACCGGTGGTTGTCCGCGCCGCCATGAAACCGATCAGCACCCTCGCTCGGCCTCTGGAATCGGTGAATCTGCGAACCAAGCAGCCAGAGCAGGCGGCCTACGAGCGGAGCGACGTCTGTGCGATTTCTGCTGCCAGCGTGATCGTGGAAAACGTTGTGGCCTTTGAAATTGCTGCCGCCGTGATCGAGAAGTTCGGTGGCGACCATATCGAGGAAATCCAGCAGCGCATGCAACTGTTTGAAAAGATGGTCCGCGAACGGCTGCAACTCGACGAGCACCCGGAGGTTCCTCACTAATACGGCCGGGAACTTTCACAGGGAGCTGGAAACGGCAGGGCAAGGAGGCCAATTATGGAGAACACCCTCGTCAAGAAGGTGCTGGCGAGCAGCCTCCTTTTCGTCTGGATAATTCCTACCCTCGTCATTTGCACCAGCGCGTGGATGACCAGGACGGCGTCCTCCACCTTGCCATTCGCCGATCGTCTGGCCCTGCTCTTCGGCACAAATGTCCAAATTGGTTCAGTGGAACGTCCCCGGCCGGGTGTCCTGCGCTTAAAAAACGTGTGCCTCATTGACCCGTGTACAGACATTTCCGTATTTAAGGCGAGCACTCTCACGGTAACTTTCCACTCCGAGGAAGAAATCTGGTTGGTCGACCAAGCCGTGATGACCTGCGACGGCCTGAACCTCCTCCGGCAAGCCCTCGAATACCGCATATTCACTCTCACAGGGCGGCGCCGGATTTCTGTTTCGTGCCAGGAACTCGTCCTTCAGCACGGAAAAAGCCAGCATGCGCCACATGGTGCCCGGAGCGAAACGAATCTGCAAATTCCGAGCACCGCCGTTTGGAGAGGACGGCTCGAGGCTGAGTGTGATCCCACCGCAAGCACGCTTCACGTCAGATTGTTCGACAAGAGTGGCAGTGCCAGGGTAGCGGACGCACCGCCCCGCGGCTCCGCCGAGTCGCCCGATTCGCAGAGCATGCCCGCCCTCGCCACTGCACTCCTCGAGTGGAGTCTGTTGGGAACTCGCGAAGGGATTTCGGAACATCTCGCCGTCAACGCCCCACTTCCGTTTTTTCTCGTTGAGGCGTGGCTTCCCATAGCCATCGAGAGAGCCCAAGTGTACTGTCAGCCGAAAGAACGCGGAGGGACGTTCGCCCTCGCGGGTCCTACCGTAGGATTCGCTCTCGGTGGCTTATTTCAACTGAAAGAGTCCAGCTTTTTCGGAAACATTGTCAGCTCCGGCACCCTAGTTGCCCCGGGAAGGATTCAATGGCATGTCACGGTCGCCGGTCAATCAGCGTGGCGCGACGCGTCCCCGGGCATCAGTGGAATACTCGGGGGAATTCCTCATCAATCGGGCAGGTTGGACATCCTGCGTTTGGAAGCGATTGATGACAGGTTAATCTTCGCTGATTACCTCATCCACCTTGAGACGGGATGGCTCAGGACTGACCAGGCCATCACAACGGGCGCACTTTTAGAACGGTGGTTCGCAACGCCGGGTTCGCTCGAGGAGGGTGTTTTTTGGCCGGGTCGTTCTCTTTTCTCGGAGTATGGTGCGCCTGGCTCATGGGAGGACGGAAACCAGGTGACAGAACGCCCCGCAGCGGGATTCTTCCCCTTCACTGATGAAGAACAACCATTCGGGGAGGACGGCACCGAGAAACGCTCCGTCAGGGACGGTATTCCGTTCGATTCTTTTGATCTGCGGGTGATTTGGGACGCCGATGGCATTCAGCTTCTACCCGCCGCCAAGAGTGAGAGTTCCTGGATTGTTGCCCGCTGGCAGGGTCTTCCAGTTCTGGCCCTCAACGGTGAGGCGTTGGGTTCACGAATTCCGTGGGGTTGGGTTTTGCAACAGGCAATGACCAGGTCGGGAGAGCCCGGGTCATCTTGGGGGCGGTGAATGGCCAGCAGAAGCGACCGACGACACGCCGGACTTCACGGGACTTTACCCGTGCCCGACTGGACGTTCCGCCAGGCGGCTTCCCGCTGCAACTGAACTCCACATGTCAGCTTTAAGAAACCGCCCCAACCTCGTGCGGCTTGCGATGCTGTTCACCAGCGGAGGCGCCCCTCGTCTGCGGGGTCATTTGTTCGCGATGGGTTTCTCGACGGTACCTCGCCCAGGCCAAGCCAACAAAAAGCAAGTTTGCGGTGAAGGCTGCCACCACATAGAGACCACCCCCGCTGCCCTCACCCGCGTAGGCATGAAGCCCAGCAGGCATGAGGAAATTCGTGCCGTACCAGGCCCAGACTACCGAGATCATACCAAACACAGAGCCGGCAGCCATTCCAAAGGTGTTCACCCAGCCTGCGTAGCGACCGTGCAGAAGCGCCATGTAAACCAGAATGGAAATCAACGCCCAGACTTCTTTCGGGTCCCATCCCCAGAAACGGCCCCAGGCGCGATCTGCCCAAACACCCCCCAGGATTGTGCCGGCTGTGAGCAGGATGACCGCCACCTGCACACATTTGTAAATGTACTGAGCAAGGGTGTAGCAGGGCTCCGGTGCCTCGACAAATGCGGCCGTGGTGGTCGTTCCTCCCTGTGCCCGATGCCGTTCTCCCCTCAAGCGACGTTCTCCCGGCTCAAGGTAGCGGTAACGCCCAAAAAGATAGTAACCGAGGGCGATGTTTCCCAGTCCCCAGGCAAGGAGGCCGGCCCCGTAGCCGGCCGTGACTGTCAGCACATGGGCAAACAACCAGAGCCGATCTCGCAACACGGGCTGGAGGGCTTCGATGCCCTTATCCCAAACCGGTGAAAAGTACGCAATGACAGCGGTCAGAAACGCCAGGCCGGCTGCTGCTATGGCGAACGGCGACCGCTGGACGACATGGTCGATCTTTGCACGGAGTTCAGGTCCCCGAAGAGCTGCGGGAATCGTGGACAGAGCAGCGACGGCGGCAGCCGCTAGGAACCGTGGTGCCAGCCACACAATGCACAGAAGAATACACATCCCCACCAGCCATCCCAGAATATTCATGACTACCGAAGTGAGGGATGGTGTGCCGAGGGATCGCGTGATCTCCGGAACCAGGTCGAACACGGCGCGACTCTTGCCCACGTCGTAGGGGACAACTGCCAAGTAGTAAAACAGCACCCCGCCGAGGATCAGCCGACCGGCGACGATCCCCGCTTTAATTGCTCTTCCCATGACTCCGGAACCGAGATTCTCATCCGGCGCGATGCGTGCCAAAGGCTCAAAGCGAAGCGAGACAAAACTCCACGCACGGCGCACCGCTTCCCCAAGCACCGGCTGGACGACAAACCAGATCCCCAAAATCCCGATAACGAACGACACAAAAACAATCGACTCGAACATGTTCGTCACGGGCGCCCAACCGGAAATGGCCACCCGCATTCCAAATCCCACAGCCGTGATCACCTGCGCCAACACCAACACACCCAGCCCCACAAATAAAGCTACCCGGCGCACGCGGCCGACGCTAAGCAGTAGAATTCCAAACGCGCAAAGATTCGTGATCCATGCCCAGCGGAACGGGTCGAAGGCGTTATAAAAGACTTCCAAATCCGTATACCCGGAAGGCGGATAGGCCGTTTGCGCCAGCAAGTCGTGATGGGCCTCGTCCACGGGAAGTTTGCGACGTTCTGGCTCTATAGAGCGTCCAAGATCCGCCAAAAGCCCGGCGAACTGGGCCAGACTTTGCGAAACGTTGTCCGTTTCTGCCGGATCATGGGAACGGTACGCAGCCGCCGCCTTTTCAAACCACTGGCGAGCTTGCTTTATCCTAGCCAGGTCATAGCCACGCAACACGTCGGGCGATCCATAGAGCACTGCCCAAAGGCTCAACCACGGCGACACCGGTTCTCCCGTTTGCGTCTCTGTGGAGAGGCACGCCGGAATCATCGCTGGCAGCACATTCGGGACGCTTCCCGTGTCGTAGATCATCGGTCCCAGGGCCTCCAGTTCCTGGGCAACGGTATGCACGCGACTCGCCAGCAAGCGGAGCTGACTGCGAAGCGAATCCAATCGCTGGGCATCACCCTCACTCCGCACGTTGACCTGAAATGCTCGATGACGGAGAGAGTCCACCTCCAGGGCGATTCGCCGTACTTTTGGCTGGAGACTCGCTACGCGGCGATCAAGATCACTCACGGAAATCGTGTCGATCGAGTTGCTCAGCGCGGCGAACTCTCGAGCAACCTCCTCCACGAACTGCTCAGCCTCTTTCCCATTCCGTGCGGCATCATCGGTTGATTGGGTCTGTCCAGCATCCTCACCGAGTCGGAGAGCTCCCATCTCTGCCAGTTGCGTTATCTGGGGCTGCACGCTCTCCCACAAATCAACCAAGCGTTCCACTCGCCGGGGAACCGGGTGCACAACTTTAATTGGCGGCGAAAAACCCACGCGAGAGTCCGGTCGGGGGATGAACGTCAACAGTCGGTACGTAGCATAAGCATCCCACAACCTGGCGACGTGCAGATCTAACCCCGTCATGCGAAAACGCCCACCGCGATCTTCGACCTCTTTGCGGCGCCGGCTCAGGTCACGCAGATAGTTTTCAAACGCGACTGACTTCTCCACGTCTTGCGGAGTGACGTACTTGAGGCGGTGACCGGACTCATCTGTCAGCGGCACGCCCAGCAACTGGCTCCGCAAGGTTTCGTGCGTTGCCGCGAGAAAAGGAACATTCTCCCACTTTTCCGGCTCGACCAACCAGCTAAACACCAATTCAGGTGCCGACCAGGTTCTCGGCCGCCCGTCGGGAAACAGCTTTCGCAAAGCCTCGTTGTCGGACAATCCTGCCGGGGGCGCCAACGTGGGATTGACCCGACCAGTGATCTTCTCAACAATTCGGCGGGCAAAGGTATCCATCGGCTTGATACGCCCATCCTCGAACAGAGGTAGTTTCTGCCACGCCGACCAGTCAATTCGAGTCGGCTCAGCCCCTCGAACTGACCCACTGAGTCCAAATGCCGCCAACGGTAGCAGCAACGTGAAAACGCAGAAACCAGTGAGGGCCCGTTTTTTCATTCGAACAAGCTCCCGAGAAAACACTGATATCGTCCCGAAGAAGGTTTTTTCACGCCTATCACGAAGAAAGCAATGCCACCCGATCTGAGTGCTCGCCCCGCGCTATTGGCGCCTTCCCAGCGGAAGACTCTGGCTCGATTTCCTTTTTCCGAGGCCGAAACATGTACGCCCTCATGAGATACATGACGATAATCCCCCCCACAATCAACAAAGAACCCATGTATTTGAAACCCCGCCCCGGGTCATAATTCACACTCAGCGTCGAGACATAGAGCTCATCGGAAGCATTGCGACCCCCAACGACACGCTCGTAAATGGGATCTCCCGGTCGAAACGGCCCACTGAAACTTTCCTGATAAAGACGGTAACTGCGTCCCGTAAGCGGATCGATCACGTTGATCGGATGATTCAAGGTGATGAGAACTTTGGAGTGGACAAGCCGCAAGGTTTCCCCCGTCTCGGGATCAATCTCGACCGGTCCGGAAACCTCCTTCCCAGTAGCCTTCAAAATTCTTTCTGGAACATACAGATCGACCAGGCTAGCATAGTGCGACGGTTGATTGGTGCCGGGATCCAATCGCCGCTGAAATTCCAGCAATTTGACCCAGAACCCCACATCCACTGCATCATACTTGGCGGTTAGCTCAATTTGTTCACCGCCATGTACCAGCCGACATGCTTCGTCGAAATTGAGAGGAGCACTAGCACCACGCGGCAAGACCGCCAGCCACATCTCCTGGGTGTTGGAGCCCGCTGTGAGCCGAATCTTCACCCTAGGCTCCGTCATGCGAGCCCCCTTGCGAAACGGCATCGGCACGACCACTTCCTGATCTGGGCGGGAAGGGTCAAACGGGAGGAAGGTATTGACGACAATTCGTGCTGCATAGCCCCGGCCGGTGTCCACCGAGATAACCCGTCCATTCAGCGGCACCACGCCGGTTCCCAAAAACTGTGGCGCACGCCATGCCCGGTAATAGAGTTTTTCTTCGGGCCCCTGGCAAATTTCGATCCGGGGATGATCCGCGCCATCCGTGGTCTCCGGCCTTAATTGAAGGGCGAGCCTGCGATCGCGAAACACGCTGGAAAAATCAACCCAGTACGCTCCAGCAACGCGAAGCTTTCGAGCAGGTCGATTAAACTCCGGCAAATCCGCAAACAGGATTAGATCGTCCTCCTGTCCCTCGGAATTCCTCACTCGGATTTGGACAGACTGAAGCCGGGGATCCCGCGACAGAGCGATGATCTCAAGCCCCGACTCGCCCAAGGTGTAGCGCTGCTCCGAGTTTTCAGTCTCCGGGATTGGTACGACGTAGCGGGTCCTGTTGTGCACCAGAACGACCTGACCGACCTCGCTAACCTCGCCCTCGGGATAGCTCAGGAGAAAAGCATCCTTCTCGAACTCATCCAGAGCGGCACACAAAATGACACGAGTCCCATCCGGCAAGGACATTCTCGAACCGATGGCCGCGCTTTCTCCGCCCGGAAAACGGCCAAGCTGAATGTTCAACTCCAGTGGTTGCCAGGGACGGATCCAGGTGTTGCCGGTGGGAACCGAGACGTATCCTCCCAGATACCCTCCTTTAATCCGCCGCGAATCGGCGTAGTAATCCAGCACTTCCAGTGTGATCTCACCGTCGCGGTAAATAACTCCATGATCCCGGTGTGCGAGGCTCCACGGCAGCATCGGCAGCTTACCCGGCGGAGCCCACAGAAGATGTGTCCACGACGTGGAGAAATCCCGCCAATTGAATGGACCTGCCCGAAACGGGATACGCACCACTTTCCCTACTCGTTCGCCCTCGCCGTTCGACGGCGGCAACCGTTGAATCTCAAAGTGGAGGTTGTCCTCGAACGCGAGGTGGTTCATCGTCCCTTCATAGACCGAAAGCTGGGCGTCGATACCGTGCCGGGCTGTCAGCAATGAGCCAGTGAGAAGCACAAGGATGCCTGCATGAGTAATCACAAATCCTGTTTGGTAGCGCTTCCACGGAAACCGAACCGCCGCAGCGCAGAATACGTTGACACCCAGAAGCGCCCCGAGGAGTGCAAACCACCACGATCGGTACACGGCGAATCGCGCAGCCGGCGCCCCAAAAGTCGTTTCGATAAACGTCGCCGTCGCCAGCACAATGATCAGACTCACGATGACAATCACCGCCAACCGCAGTGAGGCAAGAAATTCTACCCCTGCGAGGAGAAGTTGGATTGCAAACGGCTGGTCGGGACGACGTAAGCGGGGACGCGGCATCTCCGGAAAACCCTCACGCCGGGTAAATCACAGTTACGTGCGACATGATATGGAAGTACATTCGGAAAACATGCGGTAGCCGGAGAGCGATTTATCGGGCTGAATCTCCCTCTCCTGTACGCAGCCGGGCACACCTTGGCTCAATCGACGGCGTCCTGAACTCTTGTGAAAACCAGGCCTGCCACAGAGTTGGTCTTCAAACGCCTCGCCAAAGGTTGAAAGGCGCTGGACACATCCTTCTTAGCGATTATAGGCCGGATGGCAAGAAAAGACACGACACATGGGGCTGACAAGGTCCCGGCGACGTCGCTTCGCGATTGCGCACAAAATCGGCCCCTCTCAACACGTTTCGAGGGGCCACCATCGCAGGAACTGTTTCGGAAACTTTATTGCCTCAAAGTGTCGAGCAATTGTTACATCACTTGGGAAGCACACTCAGGATCGAATCCATAATGAAGCTGTTCAGGGAAAAGGGCCCATGCCAGCTCCACATGTTGCGGACGAGGTCGAAGCACATCATCCCGCACAATCCGAGCAGGACCGTGCAGACGATCAGCATCGTGACCCACAACGTTCCCCAGGGAGCCTCGGCAGCTGGCATCGCGGCGACGGCAGCCGCGGTCGGGGCCAAAGCTGGCGTCACCGGCGTGACACCCACAGGGGGAACACCCGCCTGAACCGGTGGGACACCTGGGGCCACCCCAAAGGGAGCCTCCGCTGTGGGGCCCAGCAACTCGGCCATCCCCGGGGACGACCCGGTCGACGGCTCCGTATCCAGAGCGATGACCTGCGATCCGCTCTCAGTTTCTTCCTCTTCCATCTCGTCAAAAGGTGTGAGCTGGAACTCATCGTCTCTTTTTAACTGTGTCGGGGCCTCGGTGTCCACCGATTCATCTATCGCTAGCATGTCGTCATGATCAAGCTCCAGCGAATCGTCGGTGGGAACCAGCTCCAGCTCGCTTTCCAGTGAAATACCGCTGTCATTTGTGTCCATGAGCGACAGCCCGCTGTCACTGCCCAGCGTAATGTCGCTTCCACTGCCGCTGCCACCGATGACGACATCGTCGTCTTCCAACTGTTCACCCCCCAAATTCACTGCCGAATCCGTGCCTGCGACAGGTGGAGAAGTTTCGGCTTCCAGCGGGAGAAGTTCGTCCTCAAACGGTGATACGATCCCCTGCCCGGCCGTCCCCTCGGTCACAGTTCCGCCACTTTTGGCCGCAATGTCACTCCCCGTAACTTTCACATCGCTGGCCGACTCCTTGGGGGTCGGCGTTCCTCCGATCACCGTACCCGAGCCACTTGTACCCAGATCGGCCGGAGCAAGGTCCTCATCAAGGAGGACAATTTCGTCATCGCTGGACGGCGTATGGTGAGCTGGACGCGTCGCATCGGCGCGAAGCTTGAGCTTCAACGCCTCGATGTCCTCCGCCCGATATTTCCAGTCGTTGCCGTCACGGAATCCGCGAATCTCGTTCCGCTCCCGCATGGCATTCAAATCTGCCGGAGCGAGCCCCAAAAGCTCCGCAGCCTCTTTCGTCGTGTAGAATTTCTGAGCCATGATTGCCGTCCTCGACGTGATGAGTGTTGACGCGTTCCCGTCTCCCAGTCAGGGTGTTTTCCAAAGCGACTCCAGTTCCCGCGGCGACGGCGCATCCGTGTTAAATTCCGTCATCAGAAGGTCGTACCGGACATTCCGTACGCTCTTCAGGCTGATCCGGCCGTTCGCCAGATCAACGTGGTACACAGCCATGGCCTGAGTGGATGGATCAATGACAACAATCTGCTGAACCCGATCCGTCGCCGTGGAATGAGTTATCCATCCACCACTCCCGGCCGTGGGCGTGCCGGAATCACGACGGCTCACGCCCGACTCACTCGCCCCCCAAAGGAACGCCGTGCCGGCGAGTACCGCCACAACCAAGACGACCCCCAATAAAATGTGCGTCTTCATGACAAGTCCTTTCCTCGGAAAATCGCAGATGGGCCGTCTCTTTTCCATTGTAAAACGACCCAGTTAGCCGTCAACAAAAATCCACTCTTTTGCGAGGTAGCCCCATACCCCCGGCAAAAGCCTGCACGTCCGGCCGGGCACTGTCAGACTAAACACCGCCCAGGCGCCATCAGTTTAAACCGGGAAGACTGGTGGCATCAACCAGCGGTTCGACCCTCCTCGACGGTCCGCACTCCTCCCCAAAGCCCCGAATGGGTATCACCGACGCGAACCGACCATCCAGGCGGCCCAATCCGCTATAACCCTACCAAATGGGTACGTCCGACCCCATTAAAATGGCGACTCCGTAACAACTGTGGCGATTTGGCGGGAAATGCGGGAACTGGCGAAACGGTCAACGCATCTAAATGGTTCGAAACGGAGTCCTGGGATGGTCCGCGCTAAGAGGCGAATTTAATGATTGCTCGGGAAAAACGGAGTTTTAGGTAATCTGGAGGATTTTGGTTGCAATTTGGAGACCGGGCAATTTTAATCGTTATAAAGCTTCAAATCCGGACTCGTGAACACTTAGCAAAGGTAACTCTTTCGGATTAAGCGACGGTAACAATCCTGCCATTCTTATTCATGATCCGGCACCGCGAGAGGGAGAACCGGCAATGAAGATTTGGGATGCGATGCGCTTGTTCTCGTCCCGAACCCGCAAGGCGAAGAAGTCATCTGCCAAGAAAGAACGGAAATCAAAGGCCCATCGGCCTCGCGACTTGCGTGTCGAACGCGTGGAAGACCGCTTGCTCCTGAGCATCAGTCCCTCCACGTTGGAGCAAGTGTGGCAGGACACGCTGAATCGTGCAATTCAGCAGGCAAGTGACCTCAACCGCTATTCCGACTACCAACTCTCGCAGACCACCGACTGGGTCGTGGGGATTGGCGATTCCCTGAACCCCAACCAGGTGGCCACGCTCCTTGGCGCCCAGTACGTGGCGGTGCCGACTGGCATCAAAGGGGCGTATGTATTCCGCTTTGATTCCAGCGTGAACTGGCAAACCGCGGTCAGCCGGATGGAAAACAGTGGCGGGGTCGTTCAGTATTTCTATCCGCTGGTGCCGCAGGAGCGTGTACTTCAGTTAATCCCCAATGATCCCCTCTTTACGCAACAGTGGCATCTTCTCAATACCGGTCAGAGCGGCGGGGTGCCGGGTCAGGACCTCAATGTGACGTCGGTTTGGGACAACTATCAGGGGGATAATGTGATTATCGGGATAGTGGACGATGGCATCGACACAACCCATCCCGATCTGCTTCCAAACTATCGTTCTGACCTGAGTTACGACTATCTCGCCGGAGACACCAATCCACAACACGAGATTGGCAAGGATATTGGGCACGGCACCGCCGTGGCAGGAACAGCGGCTGCCGCGGGTAACAACGCAACGGGCGTAACGGGCGTGGCATTCGACGCTCAACTAGCCGCGATTCGCCTTGTTCCCGGCCCCATTACGGACCTTCAGGAAGCACAAGCTCTGGCGCACCGACAAGATGTCATTTCTATCTATAACAACAGCTGGGGTCCGGCGGGTCCGGGAATGCTCGGTTTTTCCATCTTTGCTGGCCCGGGTCCGCTTGCCCTGGCCGCTATTCAACAGGGTGTGACGACCGGTCGTGGTGGTCTGGGCAATATCTATGTTTTCGCGGCGGGAAACGACGGCGCCTACGGTGACAACGTCAACTACAACGGATTCGCAAATCTCCGTTACGTTATCGCCGTGGGGTCACTCAATGAAAACGGACAATTAGCGTTCTACTCCGAACCCGGCGCATCGATCTTTGTGACCGCTCCTGGTGGCGAGCTGGCAGACCCCACCGATCTCGCTTCCGGCATTATCACAACAGACTGGACCGGGGCGAATGGGTTCGATCCCGGCGATTACACCGGCGTCCAAGGGACCTCTTTTGCTGCCCCGGCTGTGTCTGGTGTCATCGCTTTGATGCTTCAGGCAAATCCGAATTTGACTTACCGCGATGTTCAATACATTCTTGCCCAAACAGCGCGGCAGGTAGATCCCACTGATCCCGACTGGACAGTCAACGCCGCCGGTTACCACATCAATCACAAGTATGGATTCGGAGCTATTGATGCCGCCGCGGCGGTGCAGGCTGCCAGGAACTGGAAGCCCGTTGGACCGGAAGTTGCCCTCGATTCCGGCGTCTTCCAGGTCAATCAGAATATCCCCGACAACAATCCGGCCGGTATTTCCAGCGTCATCAGCATGGCGCCGGACATCAATAAAGTCGAATGGGTTGAGGTAACGGTCGACATCTCTCACCTGAGCCCTGGGGATCTGGAAATCGTCCTTGTATCTCCCTCCGGAACGCAGTCCGTCCTCGCCACGCCTCACGTCCATAATCCGTTTGACACGGGTATTCAATGGACGTTCACAACCAACCGTAACTGGGGCGAAACCTCGGGTGGTGACTGGACCCTCATCGTGCGAGACCGGGTAGGCGGCATTGTTGGCCGACTTAACTCATGGCGATTGACTATCTACGGTCAGCAAGTTCCCGGCACTCCGCCGGATCTCGTGGCGGTTATCCCCAACGAGGGAAGCCTCATCGAAGAGGGTACGGAACTGAACGTTGCTCCGCGAGAACTCATTCTCCGCTTCAACGAGGGCCAGCGGATCGATCCCCAAACGCTGGGCGCCATTCAGTTCGTCCGCGCTGGTGGGGATGATTCGTTCAATGAAGGCAACGAGGTCGTGGTGCCCATCGGCTATATCGGCATCGGCGACAAGCCGAACGAGGTTATTGTCCGCTTCGCCGAGAATCTTCCCGATGACAAGTACCGCCTCATTATCAAGGGAACGGGCCCGAATCCGCTCATGAATCTGGATTCGCCACCGCTGCCTTTCCGTTATGATCCGGATCTCAAAGTGGGGCAGGATCTCACAATGGAGTTCGACATCAACCTCGGGCCTCAGGTCCTGGCGGTCGTGCCGCAACCGGTCTACCGCGGTGACTGGCAAATCACCGCCCCGGCGGGCAACCAGATCAGCGACGGACAGACATTCCGCGTGGGCGACGGAACTGTCACAGCCACCTTTGAATTCGACACGGGCAACGGCGTGCGCAGCGGCAACGTTCCGATTGTCTATGCGAACTCGGATGATGCTAACATTGTCGCACAGAAAATTGCTAATGCTATTCTGAGCCAGGGACTCAACCTGATCGTTCAGCTCGCCGGTACAGTCATCACATTGCGGGGCAATCAGGTCTACGTTGACCGACAAAACAGCTCTTTGGCCGTAAAAAGTCTCTATCAGGAACGCAACATCATCGAAGTTTACTTCAGTGATGACAAGCTCGATCGGAATGCAGCCCAGGATCCCCGGTTTTACCAGCTTATTTTCACGAAGGAGACGGCCTCTCCCGATGACGATGTCGTTGTCAATCCGGTCTCCGTCACGTACGACGCCAACAAGAATTTGGTCCGACTGGACTTTGGGCAGGACCTGGCAAACTTCGGCACCGGAGCCGCGCGGTTGCGAATCGGCAGTGAATACCGGCCAATTCAAACCTGGAATATGTCAGAGGGTGGAGATGCTCCGTCCACCTTTTATAACGCTGTAGTTATCGGTAACGGCTTCGGTAATGGAACTGTCGGTCAGAGCGTCATTATCAGCGGCACGATTGTTACGCCTGGTTCGGTTTCCTACAACCTGGAATGGCCGGGTGCTATCGATGAACCGGGTCACCGGGATCTGCCGGATTACGACAGCATCCTGATTGAAGATCACTACCTTACCGGTGAATCCAGCCCGGACGGTTCCACGCAAATTCCGAGCATCCCGTATTACTTCCCCAAGGAAAGCTGGAATCTCATTACCGAAGCGCAAAAACAACGCGCGCGGGAAATCTTCGAAATCTATGGCCACTATCTGGGCGTTCAGTTCTACGAAACGGAACAGAGTGGCCTGGCCATCGTGACGGGGGACCTCGCGCTGATGGGCCTCCAATCCGCACCGGGCGGCGTGGCCGGTGTGGCCGGCGGAGGCATGGCGGTTATGGACTACGCCGAGAACTGGGGAGCCAGCGAATTCGGTGGAGCCTGGTTCCAGGTGGCGATGCACGAAATCGGCCACCTGCTGGGTTATGGACACAGCTACGATCTTCCTCCGTTCGTGATCATGGGGAGTTCGGAAGACGCCCAGGCCGTTGTCGGCTCGTTTGAGCCCGTGTTCCCCGGCGTGGCCGACATCATCCACGGCCGTCATATGTATCGGCCGGACAACATGGACATCGACATGTACCGCTTTGACCTCAACGATCGGGGTCTGGTGGATGTCGAGGTCCTGGCGGAGCGGATGACGAATTCCAGCCTCCTCAATGCGGCCGTCACACTCTATCGCGAAGTTCAGGTCGCGCAGAAGTACGTCGTCATGGAAAATGGCGTGCCCGTCGAGAAGGAATTTCTCCAAACAACCTATGAGGTCGTGGCACGCAATGACGACTTCTACAGCGACGACTCGGCACTGAGGGTTTATCTCACCCCGGGTCGCTATTACATCGGCGTGAGCGCCAGCGGGAACACGCAGTACGACCCCACGCTGGACGACTCCGGCATCGGCGGTGTGACCCAGGGTGAGTACAAACTTCGGGTGACGTACAGGCCCGGCGGCGTGGATCCTAACAACCCAGAAACGTTCCGCGACCCGAACACGGCCCGTCCATCCCATCTGATTGACTCCACCGGAGTTTACTTTGATGGCGACATGGACGGCGTTCCTGGCGGCGACTACAATTTCTGGTTCAACGTCCAGCCGGCCAGCAAGACGATCTTTGTCGATAAGCTTTCCGGGTCCTCTTCACCCACCGGTTCAATCGATAACCCCTTCAGCACGATCGCCGGAGCATTGGCGGCGGCACAGCCGGGAACAATCGTGCGCATTGTGGGTAACAACTTTGCCAACGACGATCCCAATGATCCGGCGACGCTCCGCGACAATATCCCCTATGAAATCGGTCGTCGACTGGTGGACAACGCGCCGCTTGCCGACGGTGTGCGGATGGATGTACCCAAGGGTGTCACCGTGATGATCGACGCCGGGGCGGTCATCAAGCTGTTCCGTTCCAACATCATGGTGGGCAGTATTGCCGAAGGCATTGATCGAAGCGGCGGCGCTCTTCAGGTTCTGGGAACGCCGTTCCACTCGGTGTATTTCACGTCCTATTATGATGAGTCGCTCGGCCGCGATGCCGAGCCCAACAACAATACAACCCCCATGCCCGGCGATTGGGGCGGCATCGTCTTCAAGAACGATTTGGACTATCAGTTCATCAAGGCGTACGATCCGGCTTCTGGACTTCCGCCGCGTCAGGTCCTGGAAGATCAGGGGATATTCCTTAACTACATCAGCAATGCCGACATACGCTACGGCGGCGGCGAGGTCATCGTCAACGGGATTCGCTCGGTCTACGACCCGGTCCATATGGTGGAAGCCCGGCCAACCATTGTGTTCAGCCGGATCACCCACAGTGCCGATGCGGCCATGTCGGCCGATCCGAACAGCTTCGCCGACACGAAGTATCAGAGCTGGGACCCGAACGCGCCTTACACGGTCAATTACGAGCGAATTGGCCCGGTCATTCACGGGAACTACGTCGTTAACAACACCATTAACGGGCTATACGTCCGCGTAAAAACCCCGGCAGGCGGCGCAACGAAGAAGCTCACTACCTTCGGCCGTTGGGACGATTGGGATATCGTTCATTACGTACCTGAAAACGTGGCGATCGCGGGCACGCCGGGCGGGCCGATCCAAAAGGTTCCCACCGCTCCCGCAGTCACCCTGCTGAACGACTTCCAGATCCAGCTCCCGGCAGGGAGTGTCTCGCTCGACGGCCAGTATTTCTCGATCTTCGATGGTCGTACCCGCGTGGTATTCGAGTTCGACAACGGCGATGGCGTGCTACCAGGCCGAATTGCCGTACCCTACACGCTGAGCAGCACGGCGGCTGACGTCGCCACCGCGCTGGCCAACGCGATCAATTCGGCAAGGACTTCTCGAGGGTTGGATATCACGGCGACAAGTGCCGGCGCGACCGTGACGCTGCGCCAGTTGGGTGCGCAACTGAAAGTGGAAGGCTTGGGCAATCGAGAGGCCCGGATCGACGCCCGGCTGATGATTGATCCCGGCGTGATCGTCAAATTGCACTGGAGCCGCATTGAAACCGAAGTGGGCGCCCAGCTTATTGCCGAAGGTCGTCCGGGCTTTGCCGAAACAGTTCCTGGTTACAAGGTGGTCTTCACTTCGGTTCTCGACAATCGCTATGGCGCTGGCGGAACCTTCAACACAGCCCAGAATACGAGTGGCCAGCAGCCTCAGGCTGGTGACTGGGCGGGGATCGGCTTTGCACCGATGTCCGAAGGGAGCATCGATCAAGCCGTGATCGCGTACGCCGGCGGTCAGTCCGCCATTGAGGGCGGTTTCGCCGGTTTCGACCCGATTGAAATCCGTCAGGCACACGTCCGCATTGCCAATACCCGCTTCGAAAACAACGGAGCCAATTCGGCCGGTGACCGCAACGGCCGCGGCTTCATCACACCTGCGACCATCTACGTCCGGGGTGCCCAACCGGTGATCGTCAACAACCGGTTCGTCAACAACCAGGGCCACGTCGTCAGCATCGATGTGAACTCCCTCAATGCTTGGGAAGTACCCGACTGGGGTCGCAGCACGGGATTTATCGACGCCTTCGAAGAATACTCGGACAACTTTGGACCCCTGGTTCGTGGCAACCGCATGACCGGCAACCAGTTCAACGGCATGGAGGTGCGTGCCGGCACGCTGAATGCCCAGGGAGTCTGGGACGACACGGATATCGTCCATATCGTCTACGACGAAATTGTCATCCCCAACTACCATCACGAGGGTGGCTTACGCCTGCAAAGCAGCCGCGATAAGAGCCTCGTGGTCAAGTTGTGGGGGCAGAATGCCGGCATCACCGCAGCTGGTGGTCCCGCCGAGATCGATGACCGCATCGGCGGTATCCTGCAGATCATCGGGATGCCTGGCTATCCGGTGATCTTCACCTCGCTCGCCGATGATTCGGTTGGCGCCGGTCTGGATATTTTTGGCAATCCGCAGTATGACACAAATGGTAACGGCACAAGCACCGGCCGACCCGGCGATTGGCGGAGCATCCAATTCACCGAGTACGCGCACGACCGGAATGTGGCTACGGTTGTGGAAGCCGAAACCGGTCAGGACAGCGTGGACCGTAATCCGTATCCACAACAGGCGCAGTATCTGGGACAGCTCGCGCCCAACGAGAAGGCTGGCGATGACAATTTGCGGTTGGGCTTCGATGTGTACGGGACCGTACGGTTCAACTCGCCCAACGACTCAGACGTGTACAGCTTTGACGCCACGGCCGGCACGGAAGTGTGGATTGACATCGACCGGACCACTTTCGCGCTCGACACGATTGTGGAGTTGATCGATGCCGACGGCAACGTCCTGGCCCGCAGCGACAACTCCCTGAACGAACTTCCGGAAGGCTCTCAGACGACCCAGGCCCAGTCCATGAACAGGGACGCCTGGATTCGCTCGACGTCGAGCAATCGGTCGGAGTTGGGCGATTACTACAGCATCAATCCGCGGGATTCCGGAATGCGCGTGGTCTTGCCCGGCCCGGCCGGAGAGGTCCACACATACTACGTCCGGGTTCGCAGCCCGCTGGCGGTGACGAATATCCCCTCCGGCTCTCAGATCGCCGACGGGACGCAGTTCCTGGTTTCCGACAACTTTCAGACGATTGTGTTCGAATTTGACAAGAACCGGGCACTGAACGACGCCAATGCCGTTCCCGTGACTATTGACAACACGATGACGGCCGACCAGGTTGCGAACGCCATCGTGGCCGCCATCAATGGGCAGCAGCTCGCGAAAGGGTTTGAGGTCACTGCCAGGTATGTCGGCGGCAAAATCTTCCTGGATGGTGTTCACGCCCAGTTCAACGCCCTCAACACGCCGGTGCGGGTCATCAACAACACGTCCGGCCATTACCAACTTCAGATCCGCTTGAAGGAGATGCAGGAAGTGGCCGGCGGCATGGTCAAATACGCTGACGTGCGTTATGCCACCAACGGTATCGAAATCTTCGGCCAGCCAGCGCATCATCCGCTGCTGGGTGAAACGAGCGAAACGACGGCAAACAACGATACCATCGGCAATGCCCAATATCTGGGCAATCTCCTCAGCAACGACCGCAACACGATCTCCGTGGCAGGCTATCTCAGCGGGCGGACTGACGTTGACTGGTACCGCTTTGATGTCAACCTCCAGGGCATCCAGTCGATTGCTGGTCTCAACGACCTGGGTGCGATTTGGTCCACCATTTTCGATATCGATTACGCCGATGGAATGGCCCGACCGGACCTGTCGATCTGGGTCTTCGACAGCCAGGGGCGTCTGATCCTCCGGAGCACGGATTCCAACATCGCGGATGACATGGCCCTGGTCATTGGTAACGCCATTGAAGACCTGAACCGTGGATCAGTTGGCAATCGCGATCCTTACATCGGGCCGGTCTATTTGCCGGAGAGCAACACGGCGACCTATTACATCGCTGTGACCTCTGTGCTGGCTACGCCGCAGGTGCTGTCGTCGGTGATCGGTGGAACATGGAGCGCCGATTCCACAGCCTATCCGCTGGTACGACTCGAACCGATCAACTCCATCACGCGGATTGTCGAGGAGCACATCGAGGGTGGGGCAAACTCGGGCGTCACCACGGTTCAACAGCGTCTGAGCCTTGTCCCCGATGAATTCCACCTGGGTGACGTGGTGTTCTACACCCTGACCGGTACCGACTTGTTCACGGTCGATCCGTTCACAGGGGCCGTGGAAACTGACGTGACCGACTGGTCCGATCCGTATTTGCCCGGCAGTCCCAATACCGTTTATCACGATATTGCCATGCGGAACGACGGCCGGTTGATGACGGTCACGCAGGGGCCGGGCAACGATTTCAATCCGCGTTATCGCGAGTTCGATACAGGTAATGCGAACAACTTACTTCTTGATACCGACACCGGAATCAATATTCTTCGCCGCGACCCGAACAATCAAAACGCCCTGCAGAACGACCCCAACAACAGCCTGTATGTGGAGGCGATTGTCCACCATTACTCAAATACCGGCAATTTAGGTCGGCAGGTGATGATCGTGGGCAATGTGCGCGATCCCGATCTTGGCGGCGGCCTCACAGGCGTTACCTCCGGACACAACTTGGTTTGGATCCTCAACCCCGATGGAACGGCGATCAATCATTACCTGATTAACAGCGGCCAGCGAGCTTCCGGTGATCGATTGTTCAGCAATATCGTCCCGGTGGGTCAGCTCTTCTCAGCCCCCACAATTCTTGTCAACCCAGCCTCTCAGCTTGAGCCGGTTTACCAGTTCCCAGGTGGTGTCCAACCACGGGATTTCCGGGATGGAGATTGGTTCGAAATTACAGATGCGGCTGGAACGACATACAGGTTTGAATTCGATCTTGGTATCGATGTTCGCATTGATCCGCAGGGAGCCGCGGCGTTCCGCGATGGAGATAACTTCACACTGGTTAATGCCATCACGGGTGCATGGCAAACATTCGAATTCAACAGCGGGCCGGTGATTGTTCTGCCGGCGACGGCCACGGCGGCGTTGGATGGCGTGGTCGTGACCATTCATGGTACGCCACCAGGTGGTGGTACCGCTTCAATTTCTTTCGAGTTCGACAACAACAATAACCTGACCAATCCAGGAAACGTTCGTGTTGCCTTTAACAATGGAGACCAAGGAAGTGTCCTGGCGGCGAACCTGGTGAACGCCATCAACGCTCAAACCGGCTTCACGGTGGTCGCCAGCTCTGTGAATAATCGTGTCTCCCTCATAAATGATTCGCAGTCCACGCTTCCTACCAGCAGCAATCCGGCCCTAGTGCAAATCCAGGGTGATTTCGGCGTGACATCAGGCCAACCCATCTCGTTTGAAGAGACCTGGACGAGTCGACAACTCGGGCAGAATATCGAGTCAGTTGTTGACGCGTCAGGGATCGGTGTCGATGCGAGCTACGCCTATCGAACGACGGATTCCACAAATCCGATGAGTCCCGGCGATCGCATCTCCTTCCTGAACGCCGGGATTCCGAATTTTGCCAACGCTCCTGGACTGACCTGGGTCGATGGAACTCACGGCACGACCTATGGAACTCGCATCACGTTTGGGGCGGGCGACACGGCCCAGCAAATGGCACAGGCCATCGCCAACGCCATCAACGCGACCATGGGTCCCGGTACGGCTGTGGCCGTGGGAGCAACTGTTGAGCTCCCGAACAATGTTGCAACGACGAATCCCGTCAATCTCACCAACGCCCCGCAGCTCGACTTTACGGGCGAGGGCGTCGGCGGAGATATTACGGGACTGGCCTGGCTGAACGTCCCCGGAACCGGGTGGCGGCTCTTCGCAGTCTCCAACACCGGTGGTTTGTATTATGTTGACAATATAAGTGCCCACGCAAACGGTGGTTCATGGGGCTTTACCCCGGTCGATCCACAACAGGGTGTCCGTTATTTCAGGCGCGATCCTAACGGTGGTCCGCAGCTCCATTACATCACTCAGGTTCGTAATCCCACCACTGGGGCCCCAATACAATTCAGCGGCCTGGCCGCCGGTCCACAGAATGTGGAGGACGGCAAATATGCCACCACGCTCTTCGCCTCCGATGTTTCGGGCAACATTTACGCGATGGACATCACCGGGAATTTGCTCGGCGTGTTTGTGCAGGGGCAGAGGAGTATCAATCCCGATCCATATGTAGGCAATATCTACGGAATTGCCTTCTCACCAATTGATTACAATCTGTGGCACTGGACAGCCCGGCGTGAAAACGACGACGGACACGGCATTTACTCCACATTCGATAGCAGCCGTGTTCCACAAGAGGGTTATAATCCGCTCCTGGAAGGGAACCGGAGCTACTACTTCGGCCTGGATGCTCCGGACGACGGTATCGGTAACGAGACGCAACCCGGTGCCACCAACTTTACGACCAGTCAGAATAGCGATGGCAGCCGCCTCATGACGTATAATCTGCCTGGCGGTGCCTACGGGAGTTTGACAAGCGGGACGTTCAGCCTCAAAGGTTACAGCCCGGCTGACAAGCCCACCCTCTACTTCAACTACTACGCGGACACGGAAAACAGCAACGATTTTGATGGTCTCCGTGTTTACATCTCCAACGACGGCGCGAACTGGACGCTGCTCGCCACCAACACGGACCTCAACGACGGGATGCTCATTGCCCCCAATCGTGAGCAACCCGGTTATGGCGGTTACATCCGCGAAATTATCGATCTGGGCGGGAACTGGCGTCAGGCCCGACTGGATCTGAGCCAGTTCGCGGGATTGGATAACCTGCGGCTTCGCTTTGACTTCAGCACCGCCAGCGACATGGACATCGGTGATCCTACGACCGGCGGTGAATATCTGACTGCCCCTGCAGCAGCCGAACTCCATGATGGAGCGACTTTCGTTGTCGGTGGCATTACGTTCGAGTTCGACCTTGGCTATGCCCTCGTCCTGCCCAACGTCGCCGGGATTAAAATCAACGACGGCGACTACTTCACCGTGCAAATTGGCCCGCAGGTCGAGACATTCGAATTCGATAAAGATGGTAGCGTGCAGTCGGGTCGGCGAGCAATTTCCATCAACAATAATATGACCACCCGGCAGGTCGCGGATGCCATCGCGGCTGCTGTTAATGGCGCAAACATGGGCGTGCAGGCTTATGTGCCGCCGGACAGCATTTTTACTGGTCCTAATGGATATCGCGTGTTCCTGATCTCGGCGACTGGCGTCACACAGGGTACTTCATCCGGCCAGCCTCTCCAGTGGTCCATCGAAGGATCGACGCCGGGGCAATACACACCGGGTCGCGTGCCGGTTTACATTCGGCCGGATATGACCCAGCTCGAAGTGTCGAAACTGATCACGGATGCCGTCAACAGGGCGTTCCGAGTTCAGCCCAACCAGATCTTTATTCCGCCGACCTATACCGTGGCTACTCTGGCCGGCACTACCGCCACGCTGGTGGCGCTCAATTCGCTGAATGTCCCCTCCTTTGTGGTTCTCTATTTCGATCCTGGCAACACGGGCAGTTACGCGGTGAAACGACCGGATGATCCAAACGATCCAAATAATCAGTTCTTCACAAGGCTTCCCGCGGGAGCGCGCGCTGATTACGGACTTAATGTCGGTCTGATGGGGGCCACTACACCCGCCCAGATCGCGGACCGCATCCGTGATGCGCTCAATCTATTGGCTCGTGACACAGGTGTGCAAGTCTCGGCCACGAGTACGACAACCGGGTTTGTACAACTGTTTGGGCCGCAGGTGGCCTTTGACGGGAGAAATCTGCTTAACCCGGCCAACAGTCCGCTGTTGACCAGTGATCCCAATAGCACGTCGATCAAACTCGACGATCGGAGCGGAGACACAATTGGTGGAACTCAGCCCCTGATGAGATTGTACGGCGTATCTGTCACCAACGCCGGGCCATTGTTCCACTCTAACGTACTGCAGGGCGACAGCACTGACAAATACTACGGTCCAACGGCTCGCTCGAATAACCGCTTCTTCGACTATCGCCGCGGCCAGAATAACAACCATGAGGGTTGGTACATCGATGATATCATCATCGGCTTCGCCGAACGCGGCGAGATGGTCACAAACGCCCCGGCGGGGGTCACGGGTTTTGACTTCCTCCGGCAGCCACGTCTGGATGAGCCGATTGTTGTGCAGGGAAGTTATCAACTGGAAATCCGCCGCGGTGATGAGTTCGGCACTCTGGTGGTCGATCCTTATCGGGTGGTAGTCCTTGCCCAGCAAGCCGATACCAACGATCGCTGGACGCAGGACATCACACTGATCTTTCCTGATGCAACCAAGATTGCCCACGGTGACCGATTCTTCATCGAAGACGGGACGCGTCGTGCAACGTTTGTTTTCCTCGATCAGGATATCGGAACGAACCGACCTATCACGCCACCACTGAATGGGTCGGAAATTCCGGTGTATTTCCGGGCGGTCATGTCAGCCGGAGAGATTGCCAACGCGGTTGCCGACGCCGTCAATTTTGCCCGTTCACAAGGGCGGCTTAATGTGAGCGCTGCCTCGATCCCAACCAGCAACAGGGTTGATCTGTGGGGTGCAACGTATGTAGGCGGAAACCTGGGCGGTGCGAACCCGCAGCCTATTCAGCAGATTCTGTTTGGCGCCACGGACGTTCTCGGTGTCACTCGGTTCCGCTTGTTACCTCCTGCCGGAAACTCCATTGCCCATCGTGACACTTTCACCATCGAGGACGCTTACGGCAATGTGGTCACCTTCATGTTCATCCATCAGAACAGCGGTGAGACACCACCGCCGGGCGTTATTGGAATCTCGTTCAACTTCGGGATGACGAACATTACCATCGCCAACCTCGTGGCCCAAGCTATCAATCAGGCAAATGCCCTCGGGTGGTTGATGGTGACTGCCTCTGTGACGGGACCGGGGATAGTGGATCTTTCGGCCAATGCTCGTGGCGTTTCAGGCGTGCGCTATACCACATTCTTCGATCCCACACTGCCACCAGGAGTGACTCTCTTCCATTCAGACCCCAACGGTCATCCCCTCATCGGTGATCGCAACCAGTATCGCGAGAAGGGACACATTGTCGTCGAATCGACAAGCGTGGTTAACGCGTCGCAGTTTGGAATTCGCGTTGAGCCCGGCCCGCGAGATGCTGGCTCAAACAACCCGCATCCAGGCTCCGGTCGGACTCTCAACGCTCCGAACCAGCTCGTGTCCGGTGTGACTCTTAAGAACAACCTGCTCGCATTCAATGGGCAGGGTGGAATCCGGATCAGCGGCTCTACCGGTCAGCCGACTGGTGCTATCCCGTTCGTGCGGGTTGTTAACAACACGGTCTACGGTGGGCTGGCTGCCACGGGCGTGGGTATCGAAGTGGTCAATAACGCCGGTCCTACGCTCCTCAACAACGTGCTCGCCAATCTGAATACGGGCATTCGCGTCGATGCATCCTCAGCTCCGAACACGGTCCTCGGCGGCAATGCCTACCAGGGCAACAACCAGAATGTTCAGGGCATGGGGATCGGGACATTCGACCGAGTTCTGTCCCCCGGCGCTCCGCTCTTTGTGGATCCCGCCAATTACAACTTCATTCCTGACCGCGGTTCGGAAATCATCGATAGCTCGATCGACTCACTGCAGGAGCGATTCGGATACTACACCTCGGTGCTGCAACCGATCGGTCTGGCTCCGTCCCCGATCATTGCCCCGTCGTACGATCTGTACGGCCAGCTCCGAAAAGACGATCCGGCCGTGAATCCTGGTCCCGGTTCCGGATTGAGCATTTACAAAGACCGGGGTGCCGTCGATCGGGTGGACTTCCGTGGTCCAACGGCGGGCCTGATCGAGCCGCTCGACAACGATCCCGCCGGTATCGACAGGAATCCGGCGAATTATGACGTGTTCATTGCAGGACGGCGGATCACCCGGTTCGCGATTCGGCTATCAGACGAGGAGGGTGTCGGAATCAATGACCGGACGGTCGTCACCAGTGCCGTCAAGGTGTACCGCGACAATGTTCTGCTCGAGGATGGCAAGGATTACTTCTTCCAATACCATCCCGTTGACAACATTATTTACCTGGTGCCGGCGTCCGGCATATGGTCGATCGGATATACCTACAAGATCGAGCTGGACAATCAGACAATTCGGGATCTTGCCAATAACCCGCTGCAACCGAATCGGCCTGACGGCACCACCTACTTCGTCATCTACCTGGCGGGCATCGACTTCGGTGATGCGCCGGACGCGCCTTATCCCACGACTCTCAAAAACAACGGTGCCAGCCACATCATTGTGCCCGGTTTCTATCTCGGCAGTGGTGTCAGCAACGAACCCGATGCCCGGCAAAATGCCACCGCTACCGGAGACACCTTCGACGACGGTGTCATCTTCGACACCGGCCTACTGATTGGTGGCGATACTCAAATCAAAGTGATCGCCTCTGCCGAGGGATATCTCGACGCGTGGATTGACCTCAATGCAGATGGCGACTGGACCGACGCCAACGAACAGGTGCTGGCAAGCTACCATTTGATGGCGGGTGAGAACATTGTCACCATCACATTGCCCGCGGGACTCAATCCGACCACCACGTTCGCACGGTTCCGTTTCAGCAGCACTGGCGGTCTTGCACCCACCGGTCTCGCCCCGGACGGTGAGGTCGAAGACTACCAAGTGGAACTGGTGCCCTACCACGAAGACTTTGGCGACGCCCCGGACAGCTACGGTACAACTCTGGCGGCCGACGGTGCCCGACATATTCTCGGTTCCGGCCTGTATCTGGGCCAGAGTGTGGACGCCGAACTGAATGGCCGGCCGGGGGCCACGGCCCAGGGCGACGACCTGGCTGGAATCGACGACGAGGATGGCGTCACATTCCTCGACGCGCTGGTGCCGGGAAGTCCCGTGGAGGTTCAGGTCGTCGTCAACTTGCCCAGCGGCATGTCTGAAGCGTACCTGCAAGCGTGGGTGGATTTCAACGCAAATAACATTTTCGACGCCAACGAACAGATCTTCACCAACGAGCTTATCACCAGCTCGGGCGTTCATAGTCTCCAGTTCGTGGTTCCGACTGATGCAGTCAAGGGCATTACGTACGCCCGATTCCGCATCAGTTCGCAGCCTGATATCGGCTCGACAGGCCAGGCGCCCGACGGGGAGGTCGAAGATTACCGGGTCAGCATTGTGGATGCGCCGGTGGACTTCGGCGATGCTCCGGCACCGTACCCGACACTCCGAGCCGACGGCGGAGCCCGGCACCGCGTGGTTCGCGGTTTCAGCCTTGGCCGACTCGTGGATTACGAATTGGACGGGCAGCCCAACCCCACGGCTACCGGTGACGATACCAGCGACCTGGCGGATGAGGACGGCGTCGTGTTCCTCACGCCGCTGCTGACTGGGGAGCTGGCGACGGTTCAGGTCACCGTCTCCCAGACCGGCGGGTATCTAAATGCGTGGATTGACTACAACGCTGACGGGGATTGGGCAGATCCCGGCGAGCAAATCGTCATCGACCAACTTATCACGAGCGCGACGACACAGATTCAGTTCCGTGTGCCGCGCGATCTCCAGTCCGTGGCAACCTTTGCTCGGTTCCGGTACAGCCACACGCCGGGGCTTTCCTACAACACCTCGCCGTCGATCCCGGATGATCAACTGCCCGACGGTGAAGTCGAAGATTACATGGTCAACATCATCGCGGGGACCTCGTCCCTCAGCGGTTACATCTTCAACGACCTAAACGCCAATGGCGTTTGGGATACGCAGCCCAGCCAACAGCTTCCGCCGGTCAACGTTTTGCCGCCGGGTGCCGGTAATATCATCGTCCCAGCCGGTGACGATCTGGCCAGCGCGGCGATTCCTCTCGGGTTCGACTTCGAATTCTTCGGTAAGACGTACAACCAGATTTACGTCTCAACCAATGGGCTCGTGTCGCTGGCCAATCCTGTGACCACTTTCTCCGCGAGCGGCTTCCCACAGGGCGAACCAGTTCTGGCGCCGTTCTGGGCGGATGTGGATACGCGGGCGACAGGCCAGATCCGGCTCCAGCGGTCCACGAGTGCCCGGGGTAACCCGGTTGTGCAAATCGACTGGATCGACGTTGGCTACTTCAACCAGCATAACGACAAGAAAAACACGTTCTCCCTGTACATCGAGGATGATCCCGGTGGTGACATCGTCGTGTTCCACTACTTCAACATGCAGTGGACCACCGGAGATGGCCAGGGTGTCAACGGGTTTGGTGCGCCCGGGGCTGTCATTGGATACGACGCTGGCGATGGGATCCACTACGCCACGTTCGCTCGGCCCGCAAGTGCGGCCGACCTCGCCACCCTGATGGCTCGACAGGAGTACTCTTTCCGCCTTGATCCCAATAGTGGTCAGCTCTTCGGCGTCGAGCCGGGTCTTGCGGGCGTCTTGGTCTATGTGGACCTTAATAACAACGGTATGCCGGACTCGTTCGAGCCGGTCACCTACACGCAATACGACAATCCGTTAACGCCGAACGTCGACGAGACCGGCTTCTATCAGTTCACCGGCCTGTTCAGCGGGACCTATGTGGTGCGGCATCAGGTGCCGACGAACTGGATTCAGACATATCCGTCGGCGGGCATCGTTCTGCCGGATGGTCAAACCCGGCACCTGCGGGCCCCGGCCGGGAGCGCGCTGGTGGATGGTAATACGTTCTCCCTGTCGAACGGCACCACAACCGTGGTCTTTGAATTCGACAATAACAACACCGTGGCTGCGGGCAATCGCCGCGTGCCGTTCACTGCCACCGACTCACCGAATGTGGTGGCTGCCGCGATTGCCAATGCGATCAACGGCGTTGCGGGATTCGGAATCACCGCAACAGCCGACGGTGATCTCGTTAATCTTGCTGGTCCGACGGTGATATTTAATCCGCAGACCAGCCCGGTCCAGGACGTCACCTCACGGAGTCAGTCTGATGGCTCCTATATGGTCACTCTAGGCACCGGCGAACAGCTCGACAACGTCACGTTCGGCGACTATCGGCTGGCTACCGTGTCGCTCCAAGATGTTGCCGTGGCTGAGGGCAACAGCGGCAGGACCAAGGTCAAGGTGACGGTCGAAGTTAAAGACTCGTTCGGGGCTCCGATTTCCTTCAACTATCAGACCTCCGATGGCACAGCGACCGTGGCCGACAACGATTACATCCCGGCCTCTGGAACATTCGTGTTCACCCCACAAGGGGTGCCGCGACCAACCTGGGACATCCAGTTCCTGACCAAGAATCAATCCAATGACTATGACTTCAGTGCCTGGGGCGATCGGGTTGTATGGGAAAGCTTCGACGGTCAGGATTGGGAAATCTATCTGTACGACGGCACCCAGACACGCCGGTTGACTAACAACACTTCGGACGACCGCATGCCGGCCGTGTTCGATGATCGGGTCGTCTGGAGTGGGTTTGACGGCCAGGATTGGGAGATCTATCTCTACGACCTCACGACCAACACCACGCAGAAACTTACGGACAACGATTACGACGACATCGACCCGCAACTCTCGAGTGACCTCGTGGTGTGGACGGCGAACGTGGGTGGCGTGCAGCAGATCTTCGCCTACGATCTGGCGGCTGGTGGGAGCCCCGTCAACATCTCCAATAACTCCTTCAACAATTATCTGCCGCAGGTGTCAGGACGTAATGTCACGTGGTACGGTTTCGACGGGTTCGACAACGAAATCTACCTCTACTCGTCGGGTACCACTCGGCAAATCACCAGAAACGTCCTCGACGACCGTTATCCGCGAATTGATGGAAGTAAAGTTGTCTGGCAGCAGCATGACGGTACCGACTGGGAAATCGCGATTTACGATATCCCATCAGGCACCACCACACTTCTCACCGCCAACAACGAGGACGACATCCATCCCGACATCTCGGGTAACAATGTTGTCTTCGAGCACAATGACGGCTTCGACACGGAGATCTATTACATCAACCTGAACATCGGGCCGGCGGCTGTCAAACAGATTACCGATAATGGCGTGCACGACGAATTGCCGCGTGTCTATGGCGACCGGCTTGTCTGGCACGCCTTCGTCGGTGGCAATTGGGAGGTGTTCTACACCGATCTCAATGCCAATGTGATCCCGCGCAATATCTCGTCTGACCCCGGCTACGACTGGTATCCTGCCGTCACGAGTGATCTCGTCGTCTGGCGCAGCTATCGCTCCGGCAATTACGAGATCATGGTGGCGCGGCAGAGGCCGGCTGTCGCTCGTGCCACAATCGAGCTGGAAATCGTTGGTGACACGAGGATCGAACCCGATGAAAACTTCTTCCTGAACATCAGCAATCCGCAGCTTGCCGTCATCAGCGATCCGCAGGCTCAGATCCTCATCCTGAACGACGACGGCAGTTTGGATTATGGTGATGCGCCGGCTCCGTATCCGACACTCTTGGCCGACAACGGTGCCCGCCATCTGATCACACCGGGTCTCCGACTGGGTAGTCTGGCCGACGTGGAACCTAACGGCCGACCCAGTGCCCAGGCCAATGGAGATGATACCTATATTTCCGATGATGAAGACGGTGTCGTGTTTAACACTCCGCTGGCAGTCGGCGCTACAGCCACGATTACGGTCACCGCTTCTGGACCGGGCAAGCTGGATGCCTGGATTGATTTCAATCAGGATGGCGACTGGAATGATCCCGGCGAACGCATCTTCACCGGCCGTGATGTCGTGGCTGGCGCGAACGTCCTTACGTTCAATGTACCGGCCGAGGCATTACTCGGAACCACATTCGCTCGGTTCCGCCTCAGCACCGCAGGCGTGGACGCTCCGACCGGTTACGCCCCGGATGGTGAGGTCGAAGATTATGCGGTGAATATCACGACGTCCACCACGCAGGTATCGAAACAGGGACGTCGCGTGATCGTCACTGGCAGTGCTCTTAATGATAACATCTCGGTCAGCACCGTCGGAAACGTCCACCTCATTGTGGTCAATGGCACGAATTACAGTTACAACGTCAGCGACATCGACGAAGTTCAGTTCGACGGTGCGGGCGGAGAGGACACAATCACGCTCATCGGTACATCGGCAGTGGAGACGTTCCTCTTCACACCCAGCACAGCTCGCATGACGCGCACAGGTTTCACGGTCTCCGCCGTCAATGTCGAGTACATGATTGCCGACGGCAACGGTGGCCTGGATGGCGCGCAGCTTTACGACAGTGCGGGCGATGACGTGCTGGAGATTCGGCCCGGCCATGCCACGATGAGTGGTCCTGGCTACTCGTACGAACTGACTAATGTCGCATTCGTACACGGCTATGCCAGCACGGGTAACGACAGTGCCAATCTATACGGCACATCGGGTGACGATACTCTGACGGCCACTCAAACGGAGGCACGCCTGAACGGCACAAACTACGTGGCTCGGGCAAAGTTTTTTGACCGTGTCAGAGTATTCGCCGGCGGCGGTACGGATGCGGCCACGATCACAGGCTCTAGCGGGACCGATGCGATCCAGGCCAGCCCAACCGGGGCCACCGTCTCCAACGCATCTGTGGAAATCAGCGTCTCTGACTTCGAGAACGTCACCATTCTTGGTGGTGGCGGCGATGACGTGGCTCAACTGTATGATTCGCCGGGCAACGATTTGTTTGTGGCGAAGCCCGGTCTGAGCACGCTCTCTGGTCCCGGCTATTCAATCACGGTGCAGGACGTGCCCACCGTCCATGCTTATGCTCAGGCCGGTGGCCTGGACACCGCCCAACTGTACGATACTGCCGGCAATGATCTCGTGGTGATGACACCCGAGTACACGCGAATCACCGGCAACAATTACGTCGCTCGAGCGAAGTTCTTCGACTTTGTCCATGCCTACTCGGCCAACGGCGGTTTCGACACGGCGAAGCTTTACGGTTCGGCCGGAAATGACGTGCTCACGGCGACTCCGGAGTTCAGCAGGCTCAAGGGCCCCGGCTTCTACAACCGGGCGAAGTTCTTCGAACGAGTGGAGGTTTACGGTGGCGGTGGCTACGACACCGGAGATGTGTGGGACTCCCCAGGCGTGGACCACCTGCAGGCAAACAGCCTGGAGGCTCTCCTCCAGAATCCCGATCTGCCCTACTACGTGTACCTGACGCAGATGGAGAAGGTCAAAGTGAGAGCAACCAGCCCGTCCAACACCAAGCATATTGAGGGTGTCGTGGACTGGCTGATCGCCAAGGGATTCTGGACGGACGTGTGATTAAGACCCAGCCTCACCAAGTCAGTCTTGAGGCTTGACCCATAGACCTGGGTGGACGAAAAACGCGTGAGCGGCGTAGCATGGGCTACGCCGTTTTTTGTTCATTCCGGACTTTTACAATTAGAGGAATCGCTGGGCTTCTCCTCATTGATTAACCGGGCGCTGCGGGGTTATAATCGCGGGCGGTCCAAGGCGACCCTCCGAAGGTCGCTCCGGCTTTGAAGTACGACTCGAGTCATGTTCCTGCCACAAGGAGGCCCACCCATGAAGCGCACCCTCTCACGCCGAGATTGTCTCAAGCTCACCGCAACCATTTCCACGGGGACTCTCATCCTTCCTTCTCGCTTAGCGTTCGGTTATGAAGCCAACGAGAAAGTCAACGTCGCCGTTATCGCGGTAGGCGGTCGTGGTGGTGCGAATCTACAGGGTGTCGCCGGTGAAAACGTGGTCGCCCTTTGTGACGTGGACCGGCGGCCTTTGGAAGCCGCGGCGCGACGGTTCCCCCAGGCTCACATCTACACCGATTACCGCGAACTCCTGGATAAGGAGAAAACGCTGGACGCCGTGGTTGTCAGCACGCCAGACCACATGCACGCTCCCATTTGTTTGCGAGCGATGAAGCAGGGGCTTCACTGCTACTGCGAAAAACCCCTCACGCGAACAGTCTTTGAAGCCTACGAGATGGCCCGAGTGGCAGCCGAGAAAAAGCTCGTGACCCACATGGGAACTCCTGGCCGGGGCAGTGCGGGTACCGTTCGGCTCGTGGAAATCATTCGCAGTGGTGCCATCGGTGATGTGACGGAGGTGCACTACTGGACGAACCGCCCAATCTGGCCACAGGGCTTCGATCGTCCGCAGGGCGAGGATCCCGTCCCGAACTATCTGGATTGGAACAGCTGGCTTGGGGTTGCCCCGGCGCGCCCGTACAAAGAAAAATGGCCCGAGGGCCATCCTGTCTACAAACTCCCACCGCAACGACTGCACTCTGGCTGGGTGTACCATCCATTCGTGTGGCGTGGCTGGTGGGATTTTGGAACGGGTGCCCTGGGTGATATCGCCCCACACATGTGGCACTCCGCGTATTGGGGACTGGAACTTGACGCGCCAGAGAGTGTCGAGATCGTGGAGACCTCGGGCCCGATGACGGAGATGTTCCCTCTGGCGACGATCCTGCGATTCAACTTTCCGGCGAAGGGCAACCGAGCGGCAGTCAAGTTGTACTGGTACGATGGCGGTAAAACGCCTCCCGCCGACCTTCTCGGCGTCAAAGAGGTACCTGAAGGTGGCTCACTGATCGTGGGCACCAAGGGAATGATCGGTGTGGGACATAAGTCCGAGCAAGATTTTCCTGATGTTCCGCAAACATTACGACGCTATGGCGACATGTACAGCGAGTGGATCACGGGTATCAAAACCGGTGATCCGGAACGTCCAAGCTGTCCGTTCAGTTACGCCGGTCCGCTGACCATGGCGTATTTGCTCGGGAATATTGCCCTCAAGGTCGGCAGCCGTATCGAATGGGATGCCAAAAATCAGCGAATAACCAGCCCCGCGGAAGCAAACCAATGGCTCAAGCCTGAATACCGACAAGGTTGGGAAGTCTGACTGAAGAAACCAGTTCCACGCCGAAACACGAGGCCGCCTAGCCAAAATATTACCGGGCAGTAGTTCCTCCCGGTTCCATCGGAATTAGAGGACGTCGGTCAGTCTTCAATCAAGAGGACTGACGCTGGTGTGGTTTTGCCCACATTTTGTCTGCGGGGAGATTCTGCCATGAAAAACTGTATTTGGCAAACCATCACAGTCATCTGGTTCTTCGTGCCAGGGTGGGTGTATGCGCAGCCCCCCATCAGTCTGCATCCGGAGAATCCCCACTACTTTTTGTGGCGGGGTCGGCCGACCGTGCTTATCGGTTCCGGTGAACACTACGGTGCGGTGCTCAATCTTGATTTTGACTATGTCCGTTATCTGAAAACGCTTGCCCGCGACGGGCTTAATCACACACGGACCTTTTCCGGAACCTACCGTGAGATTCCCAGTTCTTTCGGGATTACTGACAATCCCCTTGCGCCCAAACCGCTGCGCTACATCTGTCCCTGGGCACGGAGCGACCAGCCCGGTTACTTTGACGGGGGTAACAAATTCGATCTGCGACGCTGGGACGACGCTTATTTCCAGCGTCTCAAAGATTTTATGACAATGGCCCAAAAGTGCGGCGTGGTTGTTGAATTCAACCTGTTCTGCCCGTTCTACAACGATGAACTTTGGGCCGCGAATCCGATGAACCATCGAAATAACATCAATGGGATAGGCAATTGTCCCCGCGAGGAGGTGTACACGCTTAAACATAAAGATCTTACAGAAATTCAAATCGCGTTTGTGCGAAAGGTGATCACAGAACTAAAAGACTTCGATAACCTTTATTACGAAGTCTGCAACGAGCCCTATTTCGGCGGAGTCACGATGGAGTGGCAATGGAGGATCGCCGACGTCATTGCGGAGACTGAGAAAAGCCTTGGTGTGCACCATCTTATATCGATGAATATTGCTAATGGCCGGGCAAAAGTGGAAAAACTCCATCCCGCGGTCAAAATACTTAAGGAACCTCTGCACAATTCCTGCGTAACGGCATTATAATCTGAGGGGTTAC
>ERZ795043.193-NODE-193-length-71724-cov-7.559252_pt1 | contig 71724 bp, 44 predicted proteins | sample MGYA00375127_ERZ795043 | MGnify/ENA primary metagenome ERZ795043 (study PRJEB30172, sample SAMN05518447) | compost metagenome | isolation source: Feedstock adapted compost from Newby Island compost facility, Milpitas, CA | place: USA:Newby Island compost facility... | reverse complement strand
CTTCGGCCATTTACAATGGAAGGTTCGGAAAGAGATCTGGTGAGATTTGGAGGTTGACGTGATGGTCATCAAGCCGCAACGGGCGCTGATCAGTGTCAGCGACAAAACGGGTCTGGCCGAGTTCGCCCGACAGCTCCACAAATTGGGAATTGAGATCTTCAGCACGGGCGGCACCCGCCTGTTTCTCGAGCAGGCCGGTGTTCCGGTGAAGGATGTGGCGGCCTACACGGGATTTCCCGAGATGATGGAAGGCCGGGTCAAGACCCTCCATCCGCGGATCTTTGGGGGAATTCTTGCCCGCCGGGACCGCCCGGAAGATCTCCACTCCATGGCGGAGCACGGGATTCTGGCCTTCGATCTTGTGGTGGTGAACCTCTATCCGTTCCGTAAAACGATCGAGCGACCCGGCTGCACAGAAGCGGACGCCATCGAGAACATTGACATCGGGGGGCCTTCGCTGGTGCGGGCGGCGGCCAAGAATCACGCCTTTGTCGCCGTTGTAACGCAGCCCGCGCAGTACGCTCAGGTTCTCAGTGAACTGCAAACCCACAACGGAATCACGCTGGATCTGCGTCGCCGCCTTGCTGCCGAGGCCTTCGCACATACTGCCGAGTACGACCAGGCCATCGCGACATGGTTCGCCAAACAGGTGGAACCTGGTGTCTTTCCACCACGCCTGTTCTTCCGGTACGATCGGATCTCCACACTTCGCTACGGGGAGAATCCTCATCAGCAGGCAGCCGTGTACGCACTCCCTGAAGCGAAAGGACCATCCGTTGTCACCGCCCGCCAGCTCCAGGGAAAGGAACTTTCCTATAACAATTTGCTCGATCTGGAGTCCGCTCTGGAAATTGTGCGCCATTTCGAGGCCCCAGCCACAAGCGTCATCAAGCACAACAACCCGTGCGGGGCGGCCGTCGCGGATTCACTGGCTGAAGCCACCCGTAAAGCGCTGGCCGGGGATCCTGTGAGCGCCTTCGGTTCCGTGCTGGGGATGAATCGGGTGGTGGATCGCGCAACGGCGGAAGTCCTCTGTGAGCCGGGACTCTTCATCGAGGCCATCATCGCGCCGGCTTTCGATCGCGAAGCCCTAGAAATGTTGACCACCGTGCCCAAGTGGAAAAAGAACGTGCGGCTCATGGAAGTGGGGGAACTGACCCGGCCGGTTCCCTGCTGGAACTACCGTCCACTCCAGGAGGGACTGCTTGTGCAGGACGCCGATAACCTTCCCGACGACGAGACACAGTGGAAGGTCGTCACCCAGATGCAGCCGGACGATGCTCTCCTCCCCGATCTCCGGTTTGCCTGGGCGATGGTCCGCTTCGTCAAATCCAACGCCATTGTCCTTGCCAAGGACCGGATGCTGGTGGGAGTGGGTGCCGGCCAGATGAGTCGCGTGGACTCAGTTGAGATCGCGATCCGCAAGGCCGGAGACCGGGCCGCCGGCAGTGTCCTCGCCTCGGACGCCTTTTTCCCCTTTCCTGATTCTATTGAGCACGCAGCCAAGGCAGGGATTCGCGCCATCATTCAACCGGGCGGTTCTGTGCGAGATGAGGAGGTGATCGCCGCCTGCAACCAGCACCGAATCCCCATGATCTTCACGGGAAGGCGCCACTTCCGACATTGAGGCTGCGGCATCGCAGGGGGAAGGCTCAACTCCTACACGCACCCTAGGGCAGGTACTTTTGGAGCACCTCGGGCAAGTCATCCACCGTGATTAAGCGGCTGAAGTCGAGCAGACCACTGAGCGCTCGGGAATACACCTGATAGCCGATTTCCTCGAGAATGGCGATCGGGTTGAGTCCGGCGATCACGATAACCCCGACACGCCCCGAGATGACGGGAATCCCCAGCAAAGGCTGCGAGGGGAGTCCCACTGCCATGATGCCTCCCAAACCGATGCGTGCCATTTCCTCTTCCAGATGAATGACCACGTCCCGGGCATCCTCAGGGATTTCCCGAAAGCTGGCTCCGATCAGGCCGTTTCCATCTGTGATCGCCCCACGGTAATTCGTCATTCGGCTACGGATGAATATTTCCAGGGGATCGATACTGGTTCCGTCATAATGGATGATCTCTGCGAATCGCACGGGCTTGCCATCGCGAAGTTCCAACAGGCCGCCGAATCGCGACGCCGTGGGAATCCCGTGCTTAAGCAGCACACTGTTGAATGTGATTGAGCAGATGGTGCAGAAACCTATTTTCCCGGCAGGAATCTGAACCCCACCGATCGTTTCGCCGGGCTCCAGAATGGCCAGCCGTCGCCCCATACCGTAGCCCTTGTAGAAAACCTGACACACGGCGTCTAGACATTGGGCGAGATCCCGCGGATTGACCACCGAGGTGTTGACCACCACCGTGCCGGTGCGGCGTTCCAGGTCGAAAGTCATCTTGTAGGTCATTTCGTCGATTCGGGCGGAAAGATATCCCACCCGCTGCACTGTCTGAGCAATGCGGAGTTCGGCGAGGCCTTTCTCGGAGATGGTATGGCCGCGATGGCCATAGGAGATAGTCAATCCTTCCCGATCGAGTTCATTGAGGTACAGGCGAACAGTCCGCTCACTGAGCAGGTAACCTGCGGAGGCCAGTGCCTCGGCGATCTCGCCTGACGTGAGAGGCTGCTGCGACTTGCGGAGAACGCGGAGGATTTCCATCCTGTGACGTGACTTGCGTTCTTCCCTTCGGGATACGGGCATTTCTTCCCGCACTCGCGGTAGGGGGGATTTCCTGCTCATGGCCGAACCTCCGAGCCCACAGTTCGAGACAGCTCACCACACCCGGCCGGACGCATGCCGCGAAGTTCCGGCAGAGAATTGGCAATCTTGTGATCAACTTTTCCGGACGGCCGTTTCATCTGGCATTCAAACAGTTTACACCTCCCGAATCTTGCCGAAAACTATCCAGTAATCGGTAATTTTGCCGTTTTTTTGGAAATGGCCACAACGCTGATATGATAACTGCTCTTCGCTACTGCGGGAAAACCCGTGGGTTTGTGAACAGCCCTGTATTGACGTAATCTGGATATTTGGTAACATGATGCCGATTATTCCTGAATGTTGCTGCCGATTTGTCGGCCTGTTTGTGGTTTTCAAACTTCCGGGAGACGTACGATGAGTTTCATTCAGTACCGCAAGCAAAACGATGTTCTGGGAACGGTGAACCGGGGAAACCCGGCCGATTCGGGATTGTGCACCCTTTGCGAATCGGACTGCAAGGGGAAGTGTGAAACCTGGCTCAGCTCGCTGGTAGGCCGAAAGCTGCTCTATCCGCGGAACTTCGGCCATGTCACCGCCGGTTCCGCCAATGTTGTGGCGCTGGGCGTGGGCTATCACGCCCTTCGCATTCAGGGTTACGCCTACGACGCGACGGGATTGCCGCCGGGGATGACGGACTCGCCCGATGACTGCGTCTTTCCACGCGTCGATGTGACCACCGAATTTGGTCGTGAGGTCAAGACCAAGTGTCGCGTGCCGATCATGACCGGGGCACTGGGCTCCACCTTCGTGGCGGCCAAGTACTGGGATTCCTTCGCCATCGGCGCCGCGCTGTGCGGATTTCCCATTGTGGTTGGTGAAAACGTTGTGGGAGTGGACCGCGGTTCGAAGTTCAAAGACGGCCGGGTGGTGGAATCTCCCGAGATGGATCGCCGCGTCAATTCCTTCCTTCGCTACTACGACGGTTACGGCGCCATCATCGTGCAGATGAACGTGGAGGATACCCGCAACGGCGTGGCGCAGTATCTCATCGAAAAATTTGGCGATAAAGTCATTCTGGAGCTGAAGTGGGGACAGGGCGCCAAGGATATCGGAGGTGAGATCCAGGTGACCGATATCGAATATGCGCGGTTCCTCAAGGACCGTGGCTATATTGTGGATCCCGATCCTTATGATCCGATCGCCGAAGCCGCCTATCGTTCCGGTGCACTCCGCTCGTTCGCCCGACACAGCCGCTTGGGTGCCACCAATCTTCACTCCCCGGAGGATGTGTACGAGGACTTCATGAACTCGATCGACTTCTTCCGCAAACTGGGCTACAAGCGGATTTCGCTGAAAACGGGGGCCTACGGGTTGGAGGCTCTGGCCCTGGCACTTCGCTGCGCTGCGGACGCCAAACTCGATCTTTTGACGATCGACGGTGCCGGCGGCGGCACGGGAATGAGCCCCTGGAATATGATGGAATACTGGGGCATTCCTTCACTCCATCTCCATGCCAAAACGTACGAATACTGCCAGGTTCTCAAGCAGCGCGGGATCCAGCCCCCGGATATTTCACTGGGCGGTGGATTTGGTCGCGAAGACCACATCTTTAAAGCGCTGGCCCTCTGCGCTCCGTATACGAAGCTCGTGTGCATGGGCCGCGCCATGATGATCCCAGGTTTCCTGGGCAGCAACATCGAAGGGGTTCTGCGGCCGGAGCGGCGGGCAGCCGTCAACGGCAATTGGGACAGCCTTCCCCCCAGTGTGACGGCCATCGGGCAAAAGCCAGAAGAAATTTTCGCCGCGTGGGAGACGGTCAAGGCCAAGGTCGGTGCCGAAGAAATGAAGAACATTCCCTTCGGCGCCGTAGCAGTGTGCTGCCTGGTGGACAAGCTTGTGGCTGGTCTTCAGCAACTGATGGCGGGCGCCCGCCGGTTCAGCCTCAGCGCGATCTGTCGGGAAGATCTGATGGCCGCCAACCGCGAGACGGCCGAGGTGACCGGCATCCCCTTCATGCTTGATGCCCAAAATGATAAGGCCCTCGAGGTTCTCAAGAAGTAGCGCCGGGTCCTGATTTACACGAGAGATCTCAGGTGCGACCGTCGGCGTGTGCCGACGGTCGTTTGTTTTGAACGGGGGACAGGGCGCCGACGCGAAAGGGCGTTCACTCCGAACGCGACGCCTGTCGTTCGCTTTCCTCAGCACATTTGACGCAGGTTGTGGCGTAGGGGATGGCTTTCAGGCGAATTTTGGGAATTCGCTGGCCGCACATCTCGCACTTCCCGTAGGTGCCCTCCTCGATGGCCTTGAGCGCGGCGTCGACGCGCTCCAGAACCTCTTTCTCATTCTCCACAAGTGACAGTGTGAATTCCTGCTCGTAATTGTCGCTGCCCAACTCTGCGGGATGGATGGACGATCCTGCCCGCCCGGCCAACCCTTCCTCGTTTTGATTGAGGGCCGCCTGGGTCAGGTAGCGAACGTTACCTGACAGACGCTCCCGCAGGGCCAGCAACTCCTTTCGGAATTGTTCCAGCTCTTCTTTCTTCAGCGACTCATTCTTCATTGTCCACACCTCACGGGTGCCAAGCAAAATTGTGGCGACAATCAGGGCCAAAATTCGATTGTAGGTGGGCCGCGGAAGGCTGTCAAACAGCTTCCATCTCGAGAAATCCCCAGTTTTCCTTTGGCGATGGCCCGGAAAGACGTGCTTGTCACGTCCGCTTGTCAACCTTGGATGAGCCACCCCAATTCACTCGCCTCCCGGTAGGGACGGTTCATGGATCGCCGTTGTAGCACGTCGCAAATCGGTCCTATTTCGGTAGGGGCAATTCATGAATTGCCCCCCGCGCTGGTGACGCCACGTGGCCAAATGACACCGGGCACGACAAGCGTGCCCCTCCGATTCCCTTTTCCCGGAGGGCCCTGCTCGTCAGGTCCGCTCTTCGGATTACGCCTGGTGGGGCAGATTGGAGGGCCCGGTTCCACCTGCCGCACTCTACTGGTAGGGGCAATTCATGAATTGCCCCTACAAAACCTTGTGCACGTGGCATGTCAAAGATTTTTTGCAAAGTGGGGATGGCTCAGGCTTCCTCCCCTTCTTGCGATCTTTTTCAGCATTCCAGATTCTCAAAAGTTTTTGTACGAAATTTCGTTCGTCCGGCCACTAATAATGTGGTGGGGTAATCCGGCGGATTGGGCGTGTTCCATTGAACCCCCTTATTCCGCTCGCCTCCCACCCGGGAATATGAGCACGACATTTACCGGCCGAGACTTTGTCGCGAAAACCTCTCACACCTGGCGGAGACGAACCTATGCGGTTGACCCTGCGGACACTTCTGGCCTATCTGGACAATGTTCTCGAGCCTGAAGATGCCGCCGAACTGGGGAAAAAGATCGAAGAAAGCGAAGTAGCCAAGGCCCTCATTCAGCGGATTCGGGAACTTCTCCGCAAGGACAAGCTTGGCGCTCCGGAAGTCCTCGATCATCGCGAGAGTCTCGATCCCAACACGGTGGCCGAGTATCTCGACAACACTTTGCCCGCGGAAAAGGTCGCCGATTTTGAAAAGGTGTGCCTGGAATCGGACGTCGAACTTGCGGAAGTAGCCGCGTGCCACCAGATCCTCGCCCTTGTGCTAGGGGAACCGGCCGAGGTGGACCCGGCCCTCCGCGAAAAGATTTACAAGCTTCCCCAGGTGGCGGCTCAGCACGAGTCTGCCGTGGAGCGGATTGCGCGGGATCTTACCTCTGCCGTGGAAGAAGCTCCTTCCGTTGAAACCCAACCATCTCCTCCCCCCCGCACCCGACCACTCTCAGAAGAGCAATTTGTGTCCAATGTTCCCGACCACACCTACCGGCGGTGGTTGTTGGGACTTTCCGTGCTGCTCATTCTGGGCTTTGCCGTGGTTGGCGGACTGCTTGCCTATCGAATGTGGTGGCCCGCGCCGGGTGGACCGGAGACCGTCCTGGCCACCAAAGGAACGGAAGCACCGCCGACTGCAAGCGATAAGGAACCGGAAGCAAAATCCGCGGAATCCGGAGTTGCCGGTACAAAAGACTTGGCACCTGCGACAGGGCAGGGGGAGTCTGTTTCCACTCCCCCTGCTACTGAAGGCCCAGCGAAAGAGAGCCAGGAAATGCCTCCCTCTCCGCCGGTCTCGGGTGCTTCTCCGTCCGGTTTGCCTGCTGAAACAGGCCAGACGTCCCAGGAGCGCTCCCCAGAGGCTCCAGTCGCCGAACCACCCAGCGCTGCGCCCCAGGAACCGATGACGCCACCGTCAGCGACGGCCGCGCAACCCAGTCCGGCACCGACAGACGTGGCAGCGGCACCGCAACTTCCGCAGTCACCCAGACCGCCGGTGGGTGATCTCCTTCCGACACCATCACCAGTAGTGCCAGGACCACCAGCCAGTTTGTCGGGAGGCACCATTCCGGACGCTGTGCCCCCGGTGAACGTGGCACCTCTTCCCCCCGAACCGGTTGGGACCCTCCTGCCAGATCCTCGATTGCCGCAGCTCCTGTTCCTGACTGTGCCGAATCGCCCCGCTCAACGGGTATCTCCGGACCAGCAGGTGAAAACGGGCGACAGCTTTTTTGTGCCGCCCTCCTTCCGCCCCAAACTCCGATTGGGGGAAAATGTGGAGGTCGAGTGCATCGGTCCTGTGTTCTGGGAATTGGCACCTGTCGATGCTCAAGGGCGCGTGGGTCTCCGCGTCGCCTACGGATATCTCGCCATCACAGCCACGGCCCCCAACGGTGCCAGTGTGCGGCTCACCTGCGGGCCTATCGAAGGTATCCTGGAACTGAACGATCAGCACACGACAGTGGCGCTGAGCGTGGAGCGGACCCCGGATTGCCCCGGTGATCCGGAGACGCAGCCTGTTCCCTGGGTCACCGATCTTTATGTGCTCGGCGGAGCCGCGCGATGGTTGGATAGTGGGCGGACCCGTCCGCTTGTTCTCCGCGCACCCGTTCATGTCCGATTAAGTGAAACAGAGCTTCAAACGGCACCGCTGGAGAATCAGCCGGAGTGGATGCGGCCAGCCGGTGGGACGGCCGCCATCATCGAAGAACGGGCCATGGCCGTTCTGGAACGGGCCCTCCGAGATACCGAAAAGGACCCCCTCCAGGTCCTCCGGGAGAATGCCGCCGTTCGCCAGCGCGAGGTGGCGTGGCTTGCCCGGCGGATCCTCGGCTACCTGGGAGCCGCGGACGATCTTTGGAAGACACTCGAGGATTTGGATCAGCGGGCCTACTGGAATGACGCGTGGTTAACGCTGCGCCAACTCGTGCGTATTTCGCCAGCCCTGGCGGCCAGTGTACGTCGCGCTGCGGAGAACGTCCTGGTTTCGGACGGGGCTGCCGCTTACGCAATGCTCTGGCGCTATCCCTCCACCCAGCTCACGCTGGCCCAGGCTGAGGAACTTGTCCAGTACCTGGATCATGAGAAGCTGGCGATTCGCATCCTGGCGTCGTTGACGCTCCGCCAGGTGACGCAAATGACGCTCACCTACGAGCCGCAAAGCTCGCCTGGTGAGCGAAGGCGGGCCATCGAGCTCTGGCGCGAACGGCTCAAGTCGGGCTCGGTACGCGGTGTCGTTTACAAGCCAGCCGCGGAACGGCCCTGATGTTGTATCGGGCACGACAAGCGTGCCTCTGATTCCTTTTCTCCGGAGGGACCTGCTTGTCGGGTCCGCCTCTCGGAGGGACCTGCTTGTCAGGTCCGCGGTTTAACGATTGGTGATCGACCCTTCGTGAGCGGGCACGACAAGCGTGCCCCTCCGATTCGTAGGGACAATTCATAAATTGCCCCTACCCGTCTTCGCCCCCCAACATTTCGCATGTTTAGCAAAGTGAAAATCCGGCAGCGTGCCGATTTATTGAGCCATGAGGCAACAGTAGGCTAAAATGCCGATATGAGTCGGGACGACCCAGCCTATCAATATCCGGTGGCCTGTCAGCGGTGCGGTGTGGAGTTGCACCTCGGTCGGGGATCCTGTTACCTCATCAACATTGAGGCCATGGCCGACCCCTCTCCACCCCAGTTCGATTTCGATGACTTATCGGCCGATCTCAACAAGGCTTTCCGCGATGTTCTGGAGGAGCTTTCACAACTGTCTGCGCAGGAAGCGATGGATCAGGTTTATCGTCGTGTGAGCTTTTATCTCTGCGCCCGATGCTATGCCCGATGGATCGAAAATCCCACGGGATGAGGCCGTCGATGTGACTTGTTTTGCCCATTTTCGGGGCGGAAGTCTTCCAACGCGTTTTTCCCAAGTTTTTCCCGGAGGAACCGGCTTGTCACGTCAACCTGTTGGGGGGACCTTTTCCGGAGGGACGTGCCTGTCACGTCCGCCTCTCGGAGGGACCCGCTTGTCGGGTCCGCTCGTCAGGATCGGATGATCGATCGCCTTTCTGCGGGCACGACAAGCGTGCATCTCCGATTCGTTTTTATTCGGAGGGACCCGCTTGTCGGGTCCGCTCGTCAGGATCGGATGATCGATCGCCTTTCTGCGGGCACGACAAGCGTGCCCCTCCGATTCCTTTTTTGCCGGAGGGACCTGCTTGTCAGGTCCACCATTCAACGTTCGGTGATCCCTCTCTATAGTCGGGCACGACAAGCGTGCTCCTCCATTTCGCCCTTTGCGTTGCACGGGCTCGGCGACATCTATACGATTGAAAGGGGATAGATCCGGTTGGGGTAGCATCCTTTTGCTCGTGCCGGCAGGTGCTTCATTCATGAGATCACTGTCTGAGAATAGGGCCATTCTAGCGGCGGGACTCCTTCTGGCGGGATTTATTTTATTCGCAGCAGGACATCCGTGTGTCTCCTCGGGCCCAGCCCTGGCCGACGAACCGGCCAAACCATCCTGGTGGTCGGCACTTCGAGACAGAGTTCTTTCACTTCTCGGGGAAGACGAGGGGCCGCCCCGTGGGCCGGATGCCGCAGCACGCGACGAGTCACTCCCGGAAGTCTATCGAGAGGGCGAGTACGGAGGGGGAGTTCTTCGCATCGTCAACCAGGTGCCCGTTTTGATCCTGCACGGTGACCCCGAGGCGATTGCGGAGCAGGAAGCGGCCCTCACGCACGATGCGACGGCGAATCTGGTGGCGGCACCGCAGGATTTCCTGGCGACGTTGGCCTACCCGGGCGGTTGGGAAGGACTGGTGGATCGCGGTCGCGGCCTGTGGCGGTTCATCCCCGAGGATTACCGCCGGGAATTGACGATTCTTGCAAAAAAGGCTGGCGTTTCCCTGGATGAATTGCTGGCCGTCAATGCCCTTCCCGATATGTATCGCGATCTGGCGTGTTCGTCACTTGTCGTTTTGCCCGAGCGGAGCACCACCGGCACGATGCTTTTCGGCCGAAATCTCGATTTCTTCTCGCCCCGCCAGCTTTATCGTTACACGATCGTCAAGGTGTACGATCAGTCGGGAAAGCGCTATCGCTTTGCCTCGGTGGGATTTCCCGGCTTCATTGGTTGCCTCTCAGGCATGAACGAAGCGGGTCTGTGCCTGGCGGTGCACGAGGTCCACCTTACGGGCGACGGCGCCCCCATGTTTTCTCCCCACGGCATGCCGTATGCAATGCTGCTGCGGCGGATTATGGAACAATGCGCGACGGTGGATGAGGCCGTGGCGGTTTTGCGTTCCTCTCCGCGCACCACGCTGCTCAACATCGTCCTCTGCGATCGGCGGAAGGCGGCTGTGGCGGAAATCACGCCGAAGAGTGTGGAAGTTCGTTATGCGGAGGATGGACTGCTGGCCTGCACGAATCACTTTCGCACGGCACGGTTACGCACGCCGGTACTTTCGTGGCGATACGAACGGTTGATGGAGGCGGCCGAGCTGTCGCGGATCGACCTGCCCACCCTTGAGCGGAAGCTGGACGAAGTCAATCTTCGTTTTCTGACGATTCAATCGATGGTTTTTGATCCCGAGAATCTGACACTCCATCTGGCGCGGGGACAACCTCCGGCGACAAAAAGACCCTATCATCGTGTGGAACTGTCGCAGTGGCTCCGAAAAAATTCACCGGCAAGTGGAGGGGAGAAATGATGGCCGATGGATCCCGTCGAGCGTGAGGAACACTTAGAGAACGTTCTCCAGGCCATCGACCGCAAGGAGTATCTTCGCGCTCTCAGTGAGGCCGATCAGTGGTTGACCGAAGATCCTGCGGATGCGACGGGATATTCGATGCGGGCCCTGGTGCTGATTCGGCTGGGGCGATTCCGGGATGCGCTGGAGGATGCCCGCCGGGCGAGGCAGCTCGAGCCGCATGATCCGCAGGTGGTGATGGTCTTCGCGATGGCTGCCGAGGCCGAGAATCGGCTTTCCTGGGCCCAGGAGGCGTGGGAAGAAGCGGTGCAACTGAGCCACAGCGCACCAGCCGTGCTGCGAGAATTTGCTCGTTTCATGGTGGATCACCGGGGTCCCAAGCCCGCGCTGGAAGCAGCGCGTCGGGCGGTGGAAGCAGACCGAAACAACTCGCAGGCGTGGAGTCTTCTGGCAGCCGCCCAGCTCCGTATGCACCGGTTTCAGGAGGCGGAAGAGTCACTCAAGCGGGCACTGGCTCTGGATCCCAACAACGTGCAGGCGCAGGCGCTCATGGCCCAGTATCTGCTACTTCGTGGCAAACAGAACGAGGCCCTGGCGATCAGCAAGTTGCTTCAGGACCATGAGCAGGCTCGCCCCATCGTGGAGTGGATCCAGGGCGAGACCAGAAAACGAAACCTGGAACGGATCCTTGTGGAACGGGCACTGGACCTGGAAGCGCGCCGACCGGATCCCGGGTCATGGCGATGGTTTTCCCTGATGTGGTGGGTCCTGGCCTACACTGGCGCCCTGGCCGTCGCCCTTGTGCTGGATGTGGCGGGAATCGGCAACTGGATTTTTCTACTGGTGCTCGCCTTCCTGGGAATCCACCTGGTGCTTTGGGCACTGCTCTTCCGCGGCTGAGCGTCCCTTGCTCGCTGTTGCGTGCGGCCCATTTCCCGTCGAATTATCACTGGGAAAAGCAGTGCAAAAAGTTCAGCCTTCCAGCACGTCTTTTTCGCGGTTCTTGGCCAGTTCGTTGGCTTTTTCTTCGTATTCTTTCGTCAGCTCCTGGATCCGCTCCTTGAGACGTTCACAGTCGTCTTCGGAAAGCAGTTTGTCTTTTTCAGCTTGGTCGGCCAGTTTGTTGCCTTCACGACGAATGTTGCGAATCGCGATTTTAGCCTCCTCGCAGAGCTCACGGATGCGGGCCACCATCTTCTTGCGAACTTCCATCGACAGCGGCGGGACATTGACGCGAATGACTCGTCCATCGTTTTGGGGATTGAATCCCAGGTCGGCCGCGCGAATGGCCTTCTCGATGTCTTTGAGTGTGCCGGGATCGTACGGTCGAATGACGAGCTGTTGCGGTTCGGGGGCTCCCACGGCCGCCAACTGTTTCAGTGGCACGGATGTCCCGTAGGCTTCAACCTTGATTGATTCGACGAGTCCGGGATTGGCGCGACCTGTGCGGATGCCCGCCAGGTTCTCCTTGAGGACGGAGATCGCTTTCTCCATTTTCTCTTCGACGGTCAGGAGGATTTCGTCTTCCGTCATGCAGCACACCCTTTCCTTGAGGCTCGTCCAGCAGGCAGATCACGTCGCCCCCGGACCCCAAGACGCGACTTTTTCGATGATTGTAGCGGGCTGTCGCGAAGTTCACCAGTTCACCCCACTCACCCGTCATCCGGGAGTGGCGGAGAGCTCCGATTCGCGAACCGGCGTTTCCGTTTCGGTGATGAGGGTCCCGACCCGTTCGCCACGCACAGCCCGCTCGATATTGCCCGGCCGCCGGAAATTGAACACGACGATGGGGAGACGATGCTCGGCGCACTTGGTGATGGCCTCGGGATCCATCACGCGGAGGTTCTGCCGCAGCACGTCACGGTAGCTGATTTGCCTGTAGAGAATGGCGTGCGGGTTCTTGGCAGGATCGTCGCTGAAGACTCCGTCGACTTTGGTGGCCTTCATGAGAATATCGGCCCCGATTTCCAGGGCGGCCTGGGCTGCTGCTGTGTCGGTCGTCACAAAGGGGCGACCGGTACCGCCGGTGAGGATGACAATCCGGCCTTTTTCAAGATGTTGCTGGATACGGCGGTGAATATGGGGTTCAGCCACACCCTCCATCGGTACAGCGGAGACGAGCCGGGTCTCCACGCCCAGCGATTCGAGCGCGTCCTGGAAAGCAAGTCCGTTGATGACCGTGGCAAGCATGCCCATGTAGTGGGCCGTGGCCGGTTGGATGCGGGTTGTCCCCGCTGAGAACTGGGCCCCCCGGAGGATGTTCCCACCCCCGAGGACAATCGCCAGTTGGACGCCTGATTGAGCCGCCCGATAAGTCTCCTCTGCCAGCGCCACAACAGACGCCATGTTGATCCCGCGTTCACCGCTTCGGGTAAACCCCTCTCCCGAGATTTTCAGGACGATCCGCCGATACGGTGAACCCGACTTTGCAGCTTCGGCCACGGCTCACTCCTTTCCCACCTCCCAATACCAGTAGCGGACAAGTTTCAGCCCGGCCTCTTCCGCCACTTTGCCCACGGTCTTCTTGGGATCTTTGACGAACGGCTGATCCACCAGGCAGTGCTGAGAGTAAAAGTCTTTGAGACGGCCTTCCACGATCTTGGGGATAAGGTTTTCCGGCTTACCTTCTTTGCGGGTGGCCTCGGTGAGGATCTCACGCTCCTTTTCCACGAGGGCCGGGTCCAGGTCCTCGCGGCGGAGTGCCGTTGGCCGCATGGCCACCACATGCATGGCGATTTCCCTGGCTACCTGGAGGTCGTCTCCCTCGACCTGCACGACGGCCGCCTTGCTCCCATCGTGATGGAGGTAGGCCCCACACTTCCCCTCCACGCGAAGAAGCCGTCCGATACGGAACGCCTCGCGAATCCGGTTGATTGCCTCCTCATACAAATCGCGAAGCTTTTTGCCCGGCTCGCTGGATGGCTGATCAAGGAGTTCTTCCGCAGTGGAAGCTCCCGGCCCCAGGGCAAGTTGCCGCGCTAACTCGCCCACCAGTTTGACAAAGTCTTCGGCCTTTGCCACGGGCGCGCTCTCGCAGAACAGTTCCACAAGCGCTGTTCTGTCCGGGTCGCTGTACAGGCCGATGCGGCCGAACGCCGTTTCCCGGCCTGCTCGTTTTTCCATGACCTTCTGTCCGGACTTGCGGAGGATTTCGATGGCCTTTTCGGGATCGCCGCCTGCTTCCTCCAGAGCACGCTTGCAATCCATCATGGGCAGACCCGTGCGTTCACGGAGGGCCTTCACAGCGGAAGCAGTGATTTCCGGCATATCAGTTGTCTCCTTGTACTCGGTACCGTGATTGCTGCCTTTGCAGGACGCACATCAGCTTAGGGACAGATTACTTCGGCACGGCAATTGATTGGCGTGCAACCTCGGAAGTGACCCCCGCAATCACGCGTGGGAGGCGACAGGTTGCGGCTCTTCTTTGGAGATCGCGCTCGCTCTGCCCTCGAGGATGGCGTCCGTCAGATATCTCAGAATGATTTCGATGGAACGCATGCTATCATCGTTGCCGGGGATGGGAAGATCGACTTCGTCGGGATCGCAGTCAGTATCAATCAGAGCCACTGTGGTGATCCCCAGCTTTCTTGCTTCCCGCACGGCGTTCTTCTCTTTGTTGGGATCCACGATGATGAGGCACTCGGGCAGGCGATCCATCTTCCGCAAGCCGTGCAGGTTCCGATAAATCTTACGGTATTCGCGGTTGAGCGCCGACTGCATCTTCTTCGAATACGTGTTGATCGCCTCGCTGTGGACAAGGGCTTCGAGTTCTTCCAGGCGGGCAAACCGACTGCGGATGGTGGCGAAATTCGTGAGCGTCCCACCCAGCCACCGGTCGTTGACGTACGGCATGCCGCAGCGTTGGGCCTGCTCAGCGATGATGTCCGCTGCCTGACGCTTGGTCCCCACGAAAAGAATCATCGAGTTTTTCGCACCGAGTTGCTGGAGATATTTGCGTGCCCGCAACAGACCGCGCAGCGTTTCGCGAATGTCAATGATGTGGATGTCATTCTTTCGGCCGAAAATATACGGCCGCATCTTGGGATTCCAGCGACTCGTGCGATGGCCGAAATGAACTCCCGCTTCGATCAGATCTTTGACCAAAATGTTACTCACACGTTTCTCCTACCACAGGCACAGCGGCTATGTCCCCAGAAGAGGGGCGTCCGCCGTTAGTTCAACAATTCACCCGGTCTACCAACTTTCCCGCTCTACCTTGGACCGCTCAAGGCAGAGACTTGTAGCATACCCGCTTTCGCAAAATGGGTCAACCAGCGGTTGAACGCGGCCTGTCCGCAGATCTCCAGTCTCCACTTCTTGCACAGGCCTGTGAGAAGCTGCGATTTTATCCGGATCCATGGTGGTGAGATTGTGAAGGCTAAAGCCTTCACCAAAAAGCGGCGATAAATCGCCGCACTCCATGGAGTGCGGGGCTTTAGCCCCGCTTTCCGCGCGGGACTTCAGTCCCCGCTGCAGCGGAGCGGACGATCCAACGTTGAATCACGGCCCCGACAAGCGGGGCCCTCCGAAAAAGGATTCGGAGGGGCACGCTTGTCGTGCCCGGAGTAATTGAACGCGTCACGATCGGAGACCGTAAACGAGTCTATCCATGTCATGGATTACAGGATCGTATTTCACCCGACCGGTACTCCGTTTACATCCGGACCGACGGTGAGATTGTGAAGGCTAAAGCCTTCACTAAAAAGCGGCGATAAATCGCCGCACTCCATGGAGTGCGGGGCTTTAGCCCCGCTTTCCGCGCGGGACTTCAGTCCCCGCTGCAGCGGAGCGGACGATCCAACGTTGAATCACGGCCCCGACAAGCGGGTCCCTCCGAAGAAGGTCCCGGCGGGTTGAATCTCGCTGCCATGCCAATCTGTGGGGACGTCTGCCTAGCCGTCGCCACAAGAAAAAACGCGGGATGTGTCAGCCCCTCGTTTCTGACAGCCTTTTCAGACCAAACCGCAAATTCCGCGAATTTGATCAAAGCCTCACAATCGGAACGCCGATAATCTTGACGCCCAGGGGGACAGAGGGTTGCACCGGCGGAAAGGCCGGCAGGTGCCTTTTTGGGAGTTCATCCGGAGAAAAGCCCTATGCCACGCACACATCTCCGCGTTTACTACGGCCCTCAGGAAGACGAGGCCCCAACCCAACAAAACACCATTTCTTCACTGGTGAACGTGCGGCTGGGCGAAATTCTGCCCCTTTTAGTGGATGCCGTGCGCTGTCAGCGGACCTGGCTGAAAGATTTTGAACAGGAAGAAATCACGATCTCCCTAGATCTTTACGAAGTCCTCCTAGCCTACCAATATTACCGTCGTCCGTCCGCCTGAACACGTTTTCGCACCATAGACCGTCGGATTCGCACCTTCCAGGTCGATATGGGTGGAGGACCCGGTTCCATCCGGGCCACCGGACGCGGTCAAATGCGCCCCGTTAATGGACGGCCGGGAAGCCCCAAAGGACAGCGTGAAGCCGTCCCTCCGCCGGGCGAAGACCCTCCCACCGATGGACGCGTAAAAACACGTTTCTCCAGTAAAGTGGGGGTTGGGTTCCACCCCGACCGATCAACCCAGCTCCATCAGGGTCACGGTACTGGAAGGCCGTAATCTTGCGGCTCTTTCCCCCACGGGGAAGCTGGGCTTACCGCTGGAAGACGCGTCGGATTTCCGGCCGTAGTCCGGGAAAGCGGTCCATAAACTCCGCCCGATGTTTTTCCAACGCCGTCTGTTTTTCCTCAAATACATCGTGGGGGAAGAGTTTCTCGGGGTGGAAAAGGATGGAATCCACGAGGCGGACCGCGGTGGGCACATGGAGTTTGGTTCGGGGGGAATAGACCCACTCGTCGAGGCCGCCGCGGAGGATCGAGTCCAGAATCCCCATCGTGTCCTGGAGGCGGATGTCTCGCATCGATTCGCCTTCTCCCACGTAGCCAGTGTTCAGCAGGTAGCACTGGATGTGGGGATTCTCCTTGAGGATATCGTAAAACAGGTTGGCGTGCTCCGCGCGGTCTCCAGCCACAAATGGATCGTAGAAGAACACGTTTTTGATCTTACCCGCCTGAGTGGGATCACCGGCCGAGGATTCCATGGACTGTCCCAGAACCATGAATGCGGCGGCCTCCTCTTGAGTCAATTTGGCCACCGCAGGGATAGTGCTTCCCCGAGTGATGAGGAACAGATTATCGACGCGTTCGGCATTGATGGTCTGCGCGGCGTGCATAAAATCGCGGCGCTCCACCACCGCCCGACCGTTGGACGTCCGCTCCATGTTGAAAAAGTCAATAGTTCCGTCGGGTTCAATCCAGACGTTTTCCAGAAATGTCTCCCGTTTAAGGCATGCGTAGTAGGCCTCGAGCTGATCGCCGGGGTTAAGGCCATCCGTTTTGATAAAAATTCCGCCGGGCTCAAACCCTCGGAATGAGCCATCGCGATACAGGGCGCCTCCGTCATCCTGAATGAGCCAGGAACGCTCCCGACCTTTTCGGGCCAGCACTTTGCAGGTGGTGCTCGTCTTCCCGTTGGCGCTGAGTGCGGCAAACAGGGAGCACACGGTGCGATATCCACCGTGGGGTGTTTCCAGGGTGTCCCGCCGGCATCCTACATGCAGAAAGATCGCGTTGCCCTTTTGCTTTACCCGCCAGTCCTCACCCGCGAAGACGCCTTTTTTCCACTCGCCGAAGTAATTGCTGTTCCTGACGATCTTGACCATCCGGCCGTCGGGGGAGTGGGCCAGGCGGATGGTGATATCTTTTTCCGGTAGCTTCTTGCGTTTATTGGCCTCGAAGGCTTCATCCATGAACATGATCACCTGGTAGGTGGGGTTATCCGTGCTGGTCGGCTTGAAAAGCTTGAGCCCCGCGTAGGCCACATGAGCATACCGCCGGGGGACGATGAGCCGGGCGGTGATCCCTTCCGTGCCGTCGCCAACCTGGACATCGATGCTCACCAGCTCCTGCTGAGCCAACCGGCGTTTGGCAGCCTCGAGAAGATCGTACTCCTCTTTGCCGAACTTGGTGTCAATATTGTTCTTGGTGAACATCGCCGCCCGGGATGTAGGCTCCGAGTCCACCTCCAGGCTGCCGTAGCGGGTTTCACGGACTTCGGGTTCTTCGAGAGCCATCGCGCGGAGGCGCGCTGTATCGGGGTTGCGGATCAGTCTTCCTTCCTGCTGCGCCTGCTCGAAAATGGTACGTGCCGCCTGCAAAAACTCTTCGAACATAACGTCCCTCCCGGAAAATGAAACGACGGACCCCCCCTGTCTCGGCTCGCTGAGCCTCTTTTTTAGGCTAATCGCTGGTCTCCAAAACTGCCAGCCCCCGTCCAGGTACGCCTGCCCCAAATCGACCGATGCATCATCCCCGATAAATGCCAGGTCATCCCCATTTTGGAAAAACCTGTGACAACCCACGAGCGCAAGGTGTCGTCGGGGCCATGCATGAATAGCCCCTACCGGGGAACCCGTGTTGTGCCGACGAAATGGGAAACGTCCTTCGGAGGGGCACGCTTGTCGTGCCCGTGATAGGAAATAGATGGATCGAACCGTAGATGGCGGACGTGACAAGCACGTCCCTCCGAGAGCGGACCGGACAAGCAGGTCCCTGCGGGCTGAGGCAAATTACTGTGGACGTTGGCGCCCATCGCCAGAGGAAAAGTGAAGATGTGTCACCGCCAAATGGCGATATTCGCCGGCGGGACTGATCCTCTACAATAGTGTCTTTGGGGCTTTTTGAGGAGTGGAACGAATCCGTGAAACGATGGCTCAAGATTCTTCTTATTGCGCTCGGGGGATTCTTCCTTTTGGGACTGATTGTGTTTCAGATCCTCCTGATCCTGGCCTCTCGGGCCCCCGATTTTTATCTGGAAAAAGTCCAGATCGATCCGGTTCAGGCCAGCCGGATGAGCGACCAGCTCCTCCAAAAGACGACCGCGCTGGCCGGACAGGTGCAGCATCCTGGCCGCTGGTATCAAGTTTTCACCGAAGATGAGATCAACGCCTGGTTGGCCGTCGATTTGCCAAAGAATCACCACGACCTTTTGCCGCCTGAGCTGTCCGATCCGCGGATCAAACTGGATCCCGACACTGTGCGGATCGCCGTCAAGGCCAGGCAGGGCCTGCTTTCGGGGATTCTGAGCATTGACCTCCACGTCCAATCGCCCGAGGATAACACGGTCGTCGTCGTGTTTCGCCGGGTGTCGTTGGGTGCATTGCCACTTCCCGTTCGGCCGCTGATCGAACGACTCAAGAATTTCGCGGCGACAGCCGGATGGGAAATCCGCGAGATGCAAAAAGATGGTGCCCCCACCTTCGTGATCAGGATTCCTCCCATGCCCGACGAAAAAGGGCAGATCCGAGAATTGACATGGCTCCACATCGTCGATGGCCGGGTCGAACTCAGCGGGATGGTGCGCAAGCGATGAGCTGCATTTAGCGGGCTCTGCTGAGGATTTCATTCGCCAGGGCGCGGACTCTGAAATCCGGGTCCTGAGCAGCCATTGTACGGATGAGGCTTAAGGCTTCGGGCGCGGACATGGTCCCCAGTGCGGAAAGTGCTTCAAAGCGGACCGTTTCATCCGGATCACAAGCCAGCAACATCAATAGCGGAAGCGGGTCCAGACCGGTCGTGTCCCAAATCGCTGAGACCGCTTGGCGACGCTCTTCGGGATTTGGATGAAACGCGAGTCGGCCGACCAGAAAGGCTTGCGGGATCCAGCCCACCTCGCGCAGTTTTTCCTGGGCCTTTGCCGCGTCGGGACCCCCGGCCGCAAACTGGCTCCAGAGAGCCCGATCCCGCTGCCAAGGATTGTCCCGCAAGTGGCCGATCCCCACTGCGGCATCCGCGCTTCCGTCCCGAGTGTCCTGGAGCGACGAAGCTCCCGGTAACTCCAGACCCGGTGGCGAAACGGTGGTTCCACTCGGCGGCGATGCTTCCATGTCCTGGGCCACCTGTTGACGGGGCTGCTCTTGCGACGCAGACAGTGGCTGGGCGCGGTCCGGAATGCGGAGCGTCGGCGGCATCTGCCCTGGTCCGAAAGAAAGGGCGGTTTCCTCCGGCAAACGGCCAAAAGTGCGTGCATCCTGGTGGGACCTCCCGCCCGACGTTGGGATCGGATTACTCGCGGGAGAATCCGGCGTCATTCCGGTTTCCGTCTCATAATGCGTGAGTTGAAATCCCTCCGGAAATCCCTTTGCAGCGGCTGGCGGTTTCTCCCCGCTGACAACGGCAAGTGGCGAATGCGCATTTGATCGCGGTGCCCGCAGGGGATTGGCGACGGGCTTTTGGGCTTCTGCTGCTTTGTTTTGGGATGCCTGTGATAACGCAGTTGGGCTTTCTGACGCAGGCTCCTCGGCCAACAGCGGGTCCGGGGGCAGGTCCTGGAGGATGGCCGCGCACTGCGCCGCCAGTTGCGCGGAAGTGCCCGAGCCGGGAGAAAGGCCTTCCAAATAATCTCGCAGAATTCGCCTTACCTTGTGCCGCCGGTCAGCCGGAATCTCCGGCCAGAGACCAAGGATGCCGGCCACGGCAGCGTCCGCCTGAGCGGCTGCCTGGGCGGACCTCCGCGCGGCAAACACCTTTTCCCAGAGCACTCGCGCAGCAAATTCGGCCACTTCTGGCTCGGGATGAAGAAGTCCGCGGGCAATCGCGGTGATGCCCGCCGGTCCCAGCTCTTCTAAGTCGGCGATCATCGGGAATGCCTGGGACTCCGGCATGGCGACAAGCTCCCGCCCCACCTTCCGCACATGCACGCGAAGGACCACGTCTAGAAGCAGCGGTGCCCCTAAAATGAACAAACCGCTCAATCCGGCGAGAAAACACAATTTGCGCAAGCAGATCAAAATTGCAGGAAGCCTCTTTGACCGCGAGGGGCGGCCAGCAGTTTGGGAGTCTGGAGTTTGTTGGCTCAGCGGATTCGCACGCATGACGGCCAGGGCAGCGGACAGCAAAGCCGAGAATCGACCGCGAGATTGTCGCACGAGGTCCGGACAGAGACAAGAGAAAATAGACAAGACAGAAAACTGTTATCTGTTCCACAAACTCTTGCGCGAGGAATTATTTATCCCGGCGAAATTGCTCGCCGAATAATGGGTAGAGTGACTTTCGGTGAACAAGGCCTTCTGTCCGCGAGCGGGGCGTCTGCTTCGAGAATCAGTCCTATGACCTGGAAAATCTTCGCCCCTGATAACAATAACAGACCGAGAGAAAACGCAGTGGAAATCCCTCCGAACCTCTCGCCTGCCAGAGTCGCTACAGGCCCCTTCAGCAGACGCGATTTGCTGCGATGGTTGAGCCTCGGTTTGACGCTGGTGCTTAACGGGGATGTGCACCCGATTCTGGCAGAGGTGGGGGCATCCCGCGGTCCCAATGAACCACCCCGTGGGAAAGCCGCAAAGCAGGAGGCGGTCAGCCGGATTCCCCTCGACCAGCTCAGCCCGACCTGGCGGGCGCAGGTCCTGGAAGTGGTCAACCATGCGGCCATGTTCCAGGTCATGAATTCCCCCATCATCGAGTGTGAGCCGGAATTCTATCGCTTCCTCGTCGAGCATCCTGAGGTGATTGTTGCCATGTGGCAGGCGCTGGGGATCACCAAATTGAAACTGGACGTGCTGGGTCCCCGGCAGTACCGCCTTGACGATAGTGCGGGCACCATTGCCCAGGTGGTTTACATCTACACGGGTACAACGCAGCACGTGGTGTATTCTGAGGGGAGCTACTCGGGCCCTCTCATGCTGCGACCGGTGCGGGGAAAAGTGGTCGTTGTCCTGAACAGCAGTTTCTTGCGGGAGGCGGGCGGAACACCGTATGTCTCGGCCCAACTGGACCTGTACGTACAGGTGGAACAGGCGGGCATGGAACTTCTCACACGGGCGATCCATCCCCTGCTCGGTTCGATGACGGAAAACAACTATCAGCAAACGATGAATTTTGTAGGCTCGGTGTATCGCACAGCCCGACTCCGCCCCATCACTTTGCAGCGACTTACGGCCGATCTCAAGATCGACTCCCAGACCCGGCAAACCCTCGCCGACTGGATTACCCGCATCAGTACTTGGGAAGAGTCCGAGCAGACGCGTGCTGCGATGGCTGATGGCCTGCCCAGCCTGGATGAACAAAGCCTTCGCCCGGAAAGGATCCTTCGCCAGTAATCGGCCTGCCCATTCATGGCAAAGAGTTCGGGAAGGGGGCGCCTATGACCACCCTCAGCCTTCCGCGGGTTTGGAAACAGGACCTGCGGCCAACTGCAGGGCGAGGTCGTGAAGGGCCTTGATGTCGAGTTTTCCTGTGCCCAGCACGGGGATTTTTTCCACCCGATAGAAGTTTTCGGCTTCCGGGACCCAGAGAGCGGGAAGGCCATCATCGAGGAGTCGCCGCACGAGTTCCTCCGGCGTGTGCCGCAGTTCTGTGTAGAGAACAACGAGACGTTCGCCCTTTCGTGGATCCGGTATCCCCGTCACCGCCAGTGTGATCGCTTCCTCGTCGCCCCGGCCCTCGATCTTTCCCAGGGCCTCTTCGATGGCCAGATGGGGCACCATTTCTCCGGCAATTTTTGAGAACCGGCTCAGACGCCCCGTGATACTGAGAAAGTTGTCCTCATCCACGAGGGCGATATCCCCGGTGATGTACCAGCCATCCTGAATGACTTTCGCCGTCTGCTCAGGTTGGTGGAAATACCCCTTCATCACATTGGGACCTTTGACGCAGAGCATGCCGGGGACGCCAGGTCCGAGAGCTTCCCCGGTTTCAAGGTCCACAATTTTCACCGCGACGCCCGGAATAGGCCGCCCCACCGTGCCCTGTTTGGCAGAAACGAACCACGGCTCCCGGACACGGGAAGGCGGAATGTTGGAAGACACCACCGGCGACAATTCCGTCGTCCCGTACCCCTCCCAGGGACGCACACCGAATTTTTTCTCGAAGGCATCGGCGACCTCCGGTGGGAGTTTCTCTGCCCCCGTGATGACGACTTCCAGATGGGCGAACTCTTCCGGCTCGCAGCGGCGGATGTAGTTTCGCAAGAAGGTGGGTGTGGCCACAAGAATGGTCGCCCGGTATTTCTTGCACAGTTGGCCGATGGGCCGCGGCTCCAGGGGACTGAAGTGATAGACTACGGTGGGCTTAAGCTGAAGGGCCGTCCAAAGTGTCGTCGTATAGCCGAAAGAATGGAAAAACGGCAGGATTCCACACAACACATCGTTCCGTCGGAGATGAAGAATCTGATTGAATGCCGCGACATTGGAGCCGATGTTGAGATGGGTCAGCATCACACCTTTCGGCTTTCCCGTCGAACCGGAGGTGAAAATCACCGTGAGCACGTCATCCGGTCGGATTCTGTGCAGCCCCAAGATGCGTTCCAGGAGCCAGGCGGGTAGGAGAAGGGCCTGGAGGGCGGCCACCAGCTTGTCTGCTCTGGTGATCTGCGACCGCAGGTCCTCCAAATACACGACTTCAGCATCAAGATGGAAAGGAAATCGCTCGAGCACCCGGCGACTTGTGAGGACGTGGCGGATGCCCGCTGTCTTGATGCAATAGTTGATCAACTCTTCGGAAAGCGTGTAGTTGAGATTGACGCTGATGCGGCGGTCCACCGCTACCGCCGCGTTGGCGACCACCCCTGCCACCGAAGACGGCAGGAGGATCCCCACGTGGGTCTCATCATCGGCCAGAATCCGTCGTCTCAAGAACCGTCGCAGTGCCAGAACGCTTATGAGGAGTTTTCCACCGGTGAGTTCGATACCGGTCGTGTCCGCCAGTTTCCGCCGCCAGAAAAGGCTCCGGGCAGTCCGCAAGAACTGCCGCGGGGGAATGTGGGCGATCTCCTTTCGCAGCGCGACCGCTTTCGCTGCCAGGAGACTGACGGCCAACTGAGCTTCCCACGGGCGCTGCACATGACGCAGCGGTTCACCAATGTAAAGCGTCACCTGCAAGCGTCGCAGCCGTGGCCACTTCCAGAAATAGCGACCACCTGAATAGCTGAAAATGCTCCCCCAAACACCGTCGATATAAACGGGGATGACCGGCACATCGAGGCCCCGGGCAATCTTCAGAAAACCGGGCTGAAAGCCCCGCATCTGGCCTGTCCGCGTCATGCCACCCTCGGGAAAAATGCCCACCAACTCACCGTTTTGGAGGGCTTCTCGCGCCTGCCGTACGCCGTGCACGAGAGACTTGGAGCCGGGCACGATGGCGATCACCCCCGCCCGCTTCGCCAGGCTCCGAATCAATGGCGCGCTGATGTACTTGGCGTGAGCAATCATCCGGATCCGCCGGGGCATGGCCAGCATGATGAGCATCCCATCCAACCAGCTAATATGGTTGGAAACCACAATCGCACCTCCCTCGGCGGGAATATTTTCCAGCCCCACCACCCGAAAGCGATACACATGCCGGGCGATCCAGCCAAAAAGAACACGAATAGCGTCAATAACCGTCAGCCAGAGGATCACTGCCGCGATCGGCAACGTGATCAGCCCAGCACACGCGAACATCTGGCGTGCTGAAAGTCCCAGGAAGCTTCCCAGAAACCAGTACACCACAGAGCCCGTGATCATGCCGGAGAAGCTCAAGAAGTTGTACGCCGCCAGGATTCTTCCCCGCTCGTACGTGGGACTTTCAAATTGCAGGATCGAAATGAGTGGAATGTCATAAAGCCCCGCCGCACAACCTAAAAGAAACAGGAGTAGACAGGCGAGATAGTAGGGCGAGGAGTTCCAGTGACCCATTCCCGCTGGCAGCAAAGTAAAGGAGAGGGAAATGATGGCGATGCCGAACGCGCCGATCGGCACCAGCCCCCGTTCGATCCGTCCGTGAGACCACACGCCCGCCACCACGCTTCCCACCCCAATTCCCAGGGTGAGCGCCGCGAGCATCGGACCGACGGCGGCCTGGCCGGTCGGACCCACCAGTTCCGGCACCGCCAGCTTGTCAATGGTGAGTTGAAGCAAAAGCCCGAGGGTCCAGAAATAAGTGCTTCCCAAACCGGCCAGGGCCAGTGTGCGATGCCGGAAAAGTTCACCGAGATCGCGAAAACACTGAGCAAAGGGGTTGATCGGAATCCGCCGCGCAGGATCCGCAGGTGGCAACGGCCGAATGAAAAGAGCGGCAAGCAACCCACCGACTCCGATTGTTAAAAGACAGCTTGCGTGGATCCACCAGCGATACTGGCCGGGGCCAAGTCGGGAATTGGGTAAAGTCGTCAGACTGTACAGCCAATTCCCCAGGGAACCACCGAGAATCACAGCGATCATCGTGGTCAGTCCGATCAGGCCGTTCGCAGCGGAGATCGCCCGCGGACCCACGATCTCGGGAATACTGCCATACTTGGCCGGGCTGAAAAACGTGCTGTGCACCCCGGCCAGAAAAAGAACCACCGCCATCGCCCAGATGTTACCCATCAAAATCGAAGCGACCGCCATGAGAATGACGATCACCTCGGCCACTTTGGCCCCTACCAACACGGTGCGTTTGCTGAACCGGTCAGCGGTAGCTCCCGCCCAGCCCGCCAGCAAAATGAAGGGAAGCAAAAAGATAAACGAACCTGCCGCGCGGGCGATGTCGGCACTTTCCCCGAGCTGGCTCTGAGCGAGGTCCTTTCCGATGGGGATAAAAAGCCAGCGGAGGATATTGTCATTGAGCGCAACCGTAAACTGCGTGATCAGCAGCGCAATGAAGCTCCGTGTCAGGAGCGTCTCTTTCTGACTTTCCAAAGGACCAACCGTGGAACGGTTCATAGCGTCATGGACACTTCTACATCATGCTGTTCCGGCTTGGCACCACCCCCATTGTTTCTTCCCAAAACTCCTAGTTTACGAAGGATCGCCTCGAAAGGCATACTACACTGACCCCCCCATTGTGGCAATCGCAATTTTTCCAGCTGCTGCGCTTTGAAAAACAAAGATGACGGGGCCCAACGGGTACCCGTTCCATGTGGCCTGGGTCGCGCTCGAGAACAGCCGACGGATCCGCCCCCGTTTGGCCCCATTTGGGCAATTCCAGCAGAACCAGCAAATCAATACCACAGAACGTTGCCGGTTTGGTTATACTGAGGGGAGAGGGTGCGCTCCCGATACGAAAGGATGACAAACGATGGCAGCTTCTCCGGGGCCGAGTATTCCAACACCGGGCATAACGGTATCCTGTCCGCACTGTGGGGTGGCTCTGCAGATTCCCGCGACACAGGCCGGGGCCATCTGTGCCTGTCCAGTGTGCCAGGGAAAATTTCAGGCGCCGGTTCCGTCTGCGATGATGCCGGGGATGGGGCCGGGTGGCCCACCGCCTCTCCCCCAGCATGTCAGAGATTTTGTTTCGAAAAAGACCGCGGCCGGGGTCTGCGGCATCCTCCTCGGCGGCTTGGGAATCCATAAGTTTATTCTTGGGCTGACTTCCGCAGGCGTCATTATGCTCCTTGTGTCGCTGGTGGGTGGAGTATGCACCCTGGGAATCTCCACCGTGGTAATGAGTGTCATCGGGATCGTGGAGGGCATCATCTACCTGTCGAAAAGTGACGAAGATTTCTACCAGACGTACGCGGTGGAAAAGAGGCAGTGGTTCTGAAACACCCGGCCGCCCCGTGCCACGGCACAATCACCGCTGGTGACCGGAGAAGAACCGCTCGCTCCGTCTGTCGCGCGGATGTTACGGCACCTGGTTCTGGAGAATCACCCGATCGATGTAGATATTGGTCGCCGTTTGCGCCATGCTGCACCAGCCGATCCATGTGAGATCTTTAAACTGCTGGCTGCCTACGGGAAGGTCCTGAAATCTGGTCTCACCATCCGGTCCGACGACCCGGAGTTGCCATTTGCCGGTCGCCGAGCTGCCCACCGGGCAGATGATTTCCAGCGTGATCCATCTCTCCAGCGGCAATTTGGCCAGTTCCTTTCCGCCGACGGTCAATCGGCCCTCGCGGATCCACAATGACGGTCCAACCTGATAGGGCCCCGAGTCCCAGGTCCGCCATTCGTGAAACAGCACGGCTCCAGGTCCCAGCCACACGTCGAATCGCAGAGTGGTAACGCCGTTTGTATGATTCGGCCGAACGATCCAGTGCGGGTTGAAGACGTTCGCCAACCCTTCGGCATCTCGCAGTAACAGCGACTTCTTACCGTCGGAGGCGCGCTCCGTCGTGACAACGACGGCATCTCCGCGGTTTTCCGAAATAGCCTGACCTTCTAGCGGTGGACGGCCGGCAGGCATAAACTCGAACGATTCGTCGAGCACCAGCGGCGGTGCCGGGGGAGGAGGCGGCGCAAATTCCACCGGCGGATATTCAAAACTCTCCGGAATTTTCCGCCACTCGGCGTCGCCCTCCAGTCCTGCCTGGGTGTAATCGAACGGCACAAAACCGATCTTGAAGGCCGGTGAATCCGGAAGCAACGTAAAATCACCCTTTTCCGGATCTCTGAACCGCGGATCCGCAATGATCGAACCGACATCCCAGCCTTTCGCCTGCCGTTCCTCCAGGGTCATTCCCTGAAAGTCGATCGGCTCTCGACCGCCATTCCAGTAGAGATTGGATGCAAACTTGACCAGATCGTCATTGATTCGGCCGGCCGTGATGAGGGGGCCGTTGTCCCACAGGACGATATTCCTTTCAAAAAAGAAGGAAATATGCTCCTCCACGCGGGATCGCTGAATTTGCCCATCCATGCTGTACGCAAAGATGTTATTCTCCACTCGGTTTTCCCGGCCATAGTGCTGATGGTAATTGCCCGTCTTTGTTCGATAGACGAGATTATTTTTCATCTCGATGTATGAACTACCTTCGTCGTTATACAGACCCCAACCGCCGCGACCGTATTGATCATACGAATAAACGTCATGGATCACGTTATGACTGACGGTCGTCCCCGGCGAAACGCCCAGGGTATAAACACCTCCCATGTCGCTCAGCACGCCCCATCCCAGATGGTGAATATGATTGAATTCAATACGATTGTGATGGGCCAGCGATTCTTTGTAACCCCACACCCAACCCACGGAAATGCCTGTGTAGTAGAAATCGCTGATGTCGTTGTGGAGGACTTCGTTGTAACCGCTGTGGCCGATCCACACACCAATCGCCCCGTGATGGATGCGACCGCCACTGTGGATGATATTATTACGACACACGATATGATGCGTTTGCACCGCGGGCTGGCTTAAATCGCTGCCCCAGCCTTCGCCGATCTTTACACCACCGCCTCCCAAATCATCGAGCCAGCACTTTTCGATGCGGCAATGCGTGCAGCCCCGACGAAACCACACGCCAGAGATCCCCACATGTTTGATCTCGCACCCTTCGATATTCACATGGCGAGCACCGTCCAGCATGATAACGGCCGGAATCGTCACTTCTGCCTGACTATTAGCGTGACCTTCCGGCGGCAAGATATACTGGCTGTATTCGAAGACCAAACCGCGAAGCGTCACATGCTCGACCCACTTCTCGTTTTCCGGTTTTCCCGCAATGACGACAAACTCGGGAACGACAGGGGCGATGACGACCGCCGTCGTCATGTCCTCATCCGGTCGCGGATAGTAAAAGAGGGTCCCGTCCCGATCGAGAAACCATTCTCCCGGCTCATCCAGGGCGGCCCGAAAATTTTCCAGATGGTACCGGCAATTCGGCCCCCAATAGGCAAAACCCCAGGGGATCGGAGCCGTGATGGTGACGATGTTCTGCTGGGGATCGACGCCGGCCAGGCGGGATCGCGAAGTCTCCCAGGAATGATAGGTCACCAGCGTCACGTCAGAGAGCCTTTCCCGGGGGATATTGAAAAGGGGCGCGACATCTTCCCTGCGTGCCTGGAACGCCCGATTGCCCGTTTCCACCGGTTGGCCGGTGGCAGAATCGACGAAATGGTCGATCTTTCTCTGCACGTAGAAGTAAAACTTATTGGGACTTCTCGCGCGGGTTGCCCGTCGCCCATTGACCCACAGTTGTTCGAAATACCACTGGCCGGCGGCGACCTCCGGGATGTGTGCGGTCCACAGTCCATCTGGCTGTTTCTTCCACCCGGTGATCCGGCGGCCGCCGGTGAAGCGCGGTTTTTCCGGCCCCTGTGCTTCGTAAATGACAGGAGATTCAGCCGTGCCGCTGTCCTGAGGTTCCAGCACCAGCGGCTGGGAGAGGGTGTATTCCCCCGGGGCGATGCGGACGCGGAAGGTTCCCGAGCGGCCCGCCACCCTCAGCTTGCGGATGACATCTCGGGCGGCCGTGAGACTGGCCAGAGGACCGTCGCTCCGATCCTGGTTCGGTGAGGCGATCATCCCCGACCAGGCGTCGTTGCCCTGGGGACTCACGTAAAGGATCGTTTCTTCTCCTCGGATATCCAGCGAATGGACGCGTAAGACGGCCAAACACGTCATGCAAAACCAGGCGGCACGCATGGGGCAGGACCTCTGATCGCAATGATTCGGGCGGGAGCAAATTCCGATCGACGCCGTTTGGGTCGCGTTCCCGGGCCGCCAACCGTGCCCGTGAACGCGTAGGATTGTCCCTCATCGCAGCGGTCTGGACAAGTCCCCGGTCTGGGTTTCACCCATCAACGGAGGGGCGTCTCTTCCGGCGCGTCCCGCGGTCCGACCACCGGCTGCTCTGGCGTGCCTTTTTCAGAGAGCCGCTTGACGAGCCGGATTTCATTGCCACGTTCGTTGAAGGAGACTTCATCCATGAACGAATGGATGAGGAGCAATCCCCGGCCACACGGACATTGGAGGGACTCAGGATCGTCAGGATTGGGCAGAACGGAAGGGTCAAAGCCCGGCCCTTCATCGCGGATGACGAACTCGAGCTTCTGGCGGGAGAGTTCCCCGCGAAAATAGACCCGCCGATTGCAGTAAGGGGGTTCTTTTCGGCGGCGCTCCGCCAGTGCGAAATACTGGGCCTCGTCCTCCTCCCGAAGGGCGGAAGAAAGCTCAAGATTGCCATGAAAGACAGCGTTGGAAAGGGCTTCCTGAAGGGCGATATTGATCCGCGTGATTTCGCCGCTGTCCAGCTCGAGGCACTCCAGCAGGCCGTGCACAAAGTTGAGAATCGGTTTGAGAAGCTGGCAATCACTCGCCAGGCTGAAGCTGAATCCACAATGCTGGAGATACTGATTGAGTTGAGAAATCTTGGCACGCTGAACGGCCGCTTCAGCCACCTCACGGACGGTGGGGAGAAGTCGCCGCGCTGCCCAGCTTTTTGCCACATAACTGCTGGCTCCGCGACGCAGGGCCTCCATCGCCAGATCTTCACTGCCGTGCGCCGTCACGAGAATCACCGGCAGGCCGGGGAAAGCCCGCCGTAACGCAGCCACCAGCTCCAATCCGTTCATGCCCGGCATCAGCATGTCAGTGACGATCACATGGGGAGAATACTCGTTGACGAGACGGATGGCCTCCTCTCCGTTGGCCGCCGTGATAACCTCATAATCAGGGGACCGGGACAGCAGACCAGCCAGCCACTGGCGATCACCCGGCGAATCATCCACAACCAGGACACGAATCATCCCTCAGGCCCTTTTTGGAAGGTAAGGCCGCTCGGAAGTTGTGCGGCCTGTTCCCCTGTGTTAAGGTGCGACAAATCGAAAACGCTGTCAAGTGTTGGTGACCGGGCCCCCCGGTGACTGGTCCTTTTTTGAGGAGGCCGAAGTCGTGATGTTGGCCCCCTGGGCGACTTCGTCCAGCACCTGCCGGAGTAAATCCCGCAGCCGCTGCAGCCGGGCAGACCAATCCGGGGTGTGCTGGCTTTTTTCGGTTGGTTCGGCCGACGATCCACTCCCTGTCTCGATTTCCTTAAAAGTTTTCTCCAGTTCGTAAGCTGCTTCTGCAGCCGTTTTGGCCCCAAAATGGCGGAAAGCACCTCCGAGAGTATGGGCGGCCCGGCGGGCGGTGGCCCAATCCCGCTTGTTCACGGCTTCTTCCAGCATGTGCAGTTGTCTCGGCATGTCCTCACGAAAGGTGACGATCAACTCGCGGAGCAGGTCGGGATCGCCACCCGCCGAACGCAGCGCATGCTGCCAATTCACCAGTCCCCCAGACAACGGACCGTCACTCGGGAAGGCAGGCGATGCCTCCGCGGTAGTCTGCTGGGGCGCATGAGCCGGTTCAAGTTCGTCGGCCTTCTCAGTCTGTGCAACAGCTCCAGCATCAATCGCCGGCAGGGTCTGGGTTTCTCCCAGATTGATCCCCCGCACCTTGTGAACAACATCGGCAATGGTCTGGAAAAACTCTCCGGCGATGAACGGCTTGGCGATGTAGCCATCCATCCCGGCGCTGAGCGCCTGTTCCCGATCCCCTTTCAGGGCGTGCGCCGTCATGGCGATGATGGGAATTCGGGGCAGTCCCAAACGGGCTTCGCGGGCACGGATTTCCTTCGTGGCGGTCAGCCCATCCATCTCCGGCATCTGAATATCCATGAGGATCAAATCGAACTCGCCATCGGCGAGCGCCTCGAGGGCCTCTTTCCCATTGGAGACTGTGGTCACGTGGTGACCGTGCTTCTCCAGAAGCCCGATCGCCACCTTTTGATTGAAGGGACTGTCCTCGACCAGGAGTACCCGCAAGGGAGCCAACTCGGGAAAACTGGGGGGAATCGTCACGGGAGTGGCCGGCCGGAATTGAAGTCCCAGGACCTCCGCCAGCACGTTGTAAAGCTCGGATTGTTTGACGGGCTTGCGGAGCACCCCAGCCACGTCCATCCGTCGGAAAAGTTCTGTATCGCCCGGCCGATCTTCTGAGCTGAGCACAACAATTGCCACTTTGTCGGCGGGATACCGTTTGCGGAGTTCCGCCACAAGCTGATAACCGTCCATCTGCGGCATCCGCACGTCGGTGATGACGACGGGAGGCGGGGCATGCTCTGCCTGTTCCATGATCTTTAAGGCCTCGGCACCTGACGCCGCCAGAACGGCTTCCAGACCCCAGCTTGCGAGCATCTCGGCCAAGATTCTTCGATTGGTGGCGTGATCGTCCACCACCAGGATTTGCCGTGTGCCGAAAGTATCCAGTTCGGGCGTGGGCGGGGCAGCGGGGGCAGCGCTGGGGATTTGAAAACGCGCGGTAAAGCGAAATGTGCTGCCACGGCCGGGTTCACTCTCCAGTTCAATCTGGCCGCCCATCAGATTGACCAGCCGCTGACAAATGGCGAGCCCCAGGCCGGTCCCGCCGTAGCGCCGCGTCATGCTTTGATCGGCCTGCTCGAACGCCTCGAAAATCCGCTTTTGCTTTTCCCGCGGGATTCCAATCCCCGTGTCCCGCACAACGAACTCGAGGACCGCCTCGCGCTCCTGGCGCTCTCTGGGGACAACCTCCACCACCACCTCGCCCTGCTCGGTGAATTTGATGGCATTATCCACCAGGTTGATGAGGACCTGGCGAAGTCGCATGGGATCTCCCACGAGCTGATCGGGCACCTCAGCAGCGATGCGACAGGCCAGCTCGAGCTGTTTTCTGTGAGCCCGCACCGCCAGGGCCTTCATGGTGTCGCCCACCACCTCGCGGAGAGAGAACTCCACGGCATCCAGCTCCAGGCGGCCGGCTTCGATCTTGGAGAAATCCAAAATGCTGTTAATCAGGGCGAGGAGGGTATCGCCCGATTCGCGGATGATGCGGATGTACTCGCGCTGCTCGGGACTGAGAGGAGTCTGCTCGAGAAGCTGCGCCATGCCCAGGATGGCATTCATGGGAGTGCGGATCTCGTGACTCATATTGGCGAGGAATTCACTTTTCGCGCGGCTGGCTTCCTCCGCCGCCTCCTTCGCCTTCTCCAGAGCCCGTTGCACCGCCACCTTTTCCGTCACATCCCAGAACACCACCTGAACGCCAATAACCTGCCCCAGGGCGTCGTGGACGGGCGACTTGAGCACCTGAACATACCGCGTTTCGCCGTGCTTCTCGTATTCCTCGATGTCTTCGAACAGTTCACCGGTTTCCATCACGCGGCGATCGTCACGGCGGTACTTTGAGGCCAGATCCGGAGGATAAAAGTCGAAATCCGTCTTGCCCAGGATTTCTTCCCTGGACAGCCCGAGAAGCCGGCAGAATGAGCTGTTGGCGAACGTGAAGTGACCCTCCCGGTCTTTGCGCAGCACATGCACGGGAAGATTTTCCACAAGCGATGCATACAGAGCTTCCGAATCCCGGAGTTCCCGCTCGATCTTCTCGCGAAAGCGGATCTCTTCCTCCAATCGCCGATTGGCCTCTTCCAAACGCTTATTGACCTGCAGGAGCTCCCACGTCCGCTGCGCCACAAGCTCTTCCGTACGGATGGAACGCCCTCCCAAAAGGTTGATGTAAAACGACAGAAGCAGCGAACACAAGGCGCCGGTGATCAGGACCGCCCACGATCCTGGCCCCCGACGCGCCGCCAGATACTCCGGGGAAACTTCCGCCCGAATCCGCCAATCCCGATCATCAAGCTGGATCCGCCGCTCAAACCGGGGTACTCCCTGAAGAGCTTCCCATTGGCTTTTCTCGCGGACATTCGCCTCCAGCAGTGTTTCCGGTTTGCCCGGCGAGGAGCCATCTTCCACCACGATCGACACGTTCTCGGCAAAGGCCCAGTTGGCCAGGGGCTGGAGCAGTTTTTCCACGTCCACCACCGCAACCAGCACGCCCTGACACTGCACCATTCGGTCTGTGGGTTGGGCGGGCACCGGCGTCCCATGGAATACCGGCGTGGCAAAAACCAACCATCGTTGGGCAAGCCAGTCGGTAGGGATTTTTGACGCGGCGTGTGCCGCCTTCCTGACCGCCCCCTGCGACTTCGCCACCTCCTCGCCGACTTTCTCCTGCCACTGGGATGGGTCAAGAACGCCAATTTTGGGCAGCAAAAACGTGCGATAGGGTTGGGCAGCACACCCTCCCTCCAGCACCGGTTGCCATTCACGCAGGGAAAACAGATCCAATCCTACAAGCCGGTCCAGCAAAGGACTCGGCTCGATATAGAGGATGGGAAAATAGATCGGTCGGCTGCCCAGAGCACGCGGTTCACCGCTGGGAGCTACTTCCCATAGGTTCAGTTGCAGGACGCCATGGTTTTCTGCCAGATCCAAAAACGCGAGCAGCTCATCGCTGTGCACCCGGGAAGCCCAGAGGACGAAATCCACGGCCGGGAACTGCTCAAATTGGGGGTGGCAAAATTCGCGAAATTCTTCTCTATGCACATCTTCCGAGGAGGCGAAAAAAGCGGCGAGGAACCGCACGAACTCCTCCGCCCGCCGGAGGTTGAATTCCAGGTCCCGCACCTGTGCGGAGAGCTGACCGGCAAACTGTCCACCGATGCGGCCAACTTCCCGCTGGACCGTGATCCGCCAGACATAGACGGTGATTGCCAGACCGAGCACAAAGACGGTGCCCGTGACCAGCCACAGGGTGAACCGGAACCGTCGACGGCCTTGCCGCGGGAGGGTCCCGTCCACCATCCTGTCATTCGCAGAAGACATGAGACAAGCCTGAAACCCGGCTAATGAGTAATCCCTCGTTCTCCGTCCCGCCCGACTCCGCGCCGCACCGAAGCCGGCTTCTCGGCCAGACCCACCGAAAATCCCTTCCCGCTTCTTTCCCGATAACCGGGAAACTCCTCCTTCGCCGAGCAGGAAAAACCGGGATCAACGGAAAAGTCTGCCACGAGAACCTCCCCATTCAACATTCTAACAGAAAAAGAATCGGAAGAAATAATCTGCGTATTTTCAGGAAACGGTTCCGGCGATAGAGTTTGAAAAAAAGAGCCGTCGCATTAGCCGATGGAGCGAAACAGGGCCGCGGCCTGAATGCCCGTGCTCATTCGCCGCAGCGGGAGCGATTCCCCCGCACCAGCAGCATGTCTGCAGGGCCATCACCATTGCCATCCGTATATCGGGAAGTTGGACACCTTCGCAAACTCATCTCCGGCACCATGCGTGCCGACCGCTTTCGGTTTGCGCGGCGGTTGCGGCTGATCAGCCAGCGGGCAAACCGGGGCGAAAGCGTCGCCCCTGAACTCGAACGCCTGAAAAGCGAAATCGCTGCCTCGGCCGAACTGTGCCGTCAACGCCGGGATGCCAAACCGCACGTGGAAATTCTTCCCCATTTACCGATTGCCGCTCAATGCGATGCAATCGCTGCGGCCCTTCTGGAAAATCCGGTGGTGATTGTGTGCGGGGAGACCGGCTCGGGCAAATCGACGCAGCTTCCCAAATTGTGTCTGAAAATGGGACGGGGCATCGAGGCGATGATCGGCCATACCCAACCCCGACGCATCGCCGCCCGCTCCATCGCCGCCCGCATCGCCCAGGAGATGGGTGTGACGCTTGGTCGCGAAGTCGGTTACAAAGTGAGGTTTTCCGACGTCACTTCCCCGGAAACCTACATCAAGCTGATGACCGACGGAATCCTCCTCGCGGAGACCCAGTCGGATCGATTCCTCGACCATTACGACACCATCATCATCGACGAAGCCCATGAGCGGTCGCTCAATATCGATTTTCTCCTCGGCTACCTGCGGCGTCTGTTGCAAAAGCGGCGGGACCTGAAAGTCATCATCACGTCGGCTACCCTGGATGCCGCCCGATTCGCGGAGCATTTCGTCTGGCGTGGCCGCCCTGCTCCGGTGATCGAAGTTCCCGGCCGATCCTATCCCGTGGAAGTCCGCTACCGCCCGCCTGTCCCGGATGAAGCGACGGGCGAGGCCGACTGGCAAACGGCGATCCTCGCCGCGATGGAGGAAATCCTTCAGGAAGGTCCGGGGGACGTACTCATCTTCATGCCCACAGAACGGCACATTCACGAGACTGCTCAGCTCCTGCGCCGCCAGGGGACGGCTGATCCGCGTTTTCGCGAGCTGGAAATCCTGCCCCTTTACGCCCGGCTTTCCGCTGCCGAACAGCAGCGGATCTTCCAGCCGCATTCGCACCGCCGGGTGGTGGTGGCCACCAATGTCGCCGAATCGTCGCTCACGGTTCCCGGCATTCGCTACGTGATCGACCCGGGAGTGGCCCGACTGAGTCGGTATTCTCCCCGCACCAAGACCCAGCGACTCCCGATCGAACCGATTTCCCAGGCCTCTGCGGAGCAGCGGAAGGGTCGCTGCGGCCGAGAAGGGCCCGGTATCTGCATTCGACTTTTCAGCGAAGAAGACCTCCTCCAGCGCGATCGCTACACTCCACCCGAGATCGTCCGCACCAACCTGGCCTCGGTGATTCTTCAGCTTATGGCGCTCAATCTGGGCCGGGTGGAAACATTCCCCTTCCTTGATCCTCCCCGGGCCGACGCAATCCGGGATGGCTACAAAACCCTCTTCGAAATCGGTGCGGTGGACGAGAATGGAAAACTCACCCCTTTGGGACGCAACCTTGCGCGACTGCCCGTCGACCCGCGCATCGGGCGCATGATTCTTGCTGCCCATGACGAAGGATGCCTCCACGAGGTTCTCATCATCGCCGCGGCTTTGGAGGTCGATGATCCCCGACTCCGTCCTCCCGAGCGGGCGGCCGAGGCCGACCTCTGCCACGCCCAGTTCCGCCACCCGGAGTCCGATTTCCTCGGCTATCTCAAACTCTGGGACTTCTACCAGTCGCTGAAAGCCAAACTTTCCCGCAGCCAGATGCAGAAAGCCTGCCAGCAGAATTTCCTCTCCTACAATCGACTCCGTGAGTGGTCGGATATTTTTCGCGAGCTGCAGGAGATCGTGGCCGAGTCCGGGATGAAACTCAACCGCCGCAAGGACGATCCCACGGCAATCCACCGGGCGATCCTCACTGGGCTGTTGTCCAACGTCGCCATGCGGCACAACCGCTACGAGTACACCGTGGCCGGAGGTGGCAAGGCCGTTCTCTGGCCGGGGTCCGGCGTCTTTGAAACCAAACCTGCCTGGGTGATGGCCGCCGAACTGGTGGAAACCGCCCGCCGCTATCTGCGGGTGTGCGCCAGGATCGATCCCGCCTGGGTGGAAGAACTCGCGCCCCATCTGATCAAAAAAACCTACGTGGATCCGTACTGGAGTCGGCGTTACGGGGCGGCCATGGTCTATGAGAAAGTGCTCCTTTTCGGCTTGCCCGTCGTGCCCCGACGACGAGTCCCGCTGGGACCTATCGATCCTCAAACCGCTCGGGAAATGCTCATTCAGCACGGTCTCGTGGAGGGCGAAATCGAGTGCCAGGCGGCCTTTTTCGAGCACAACCAGCGGCTGGTGCGAGACCTGGAAACCGCCCAGATCAAGCTCCGACGCCTGGACCTGCTTCTCGGTCAATGGGCTCAGTTCGACTTCTACGACCAGCGGATCCCCTCGCACGTGTACGATCTCCAGGGACTCCTCGCCTGGTGGAAGGAAGCGTGCAGGGAAAATCCGAAAATTCTCCACATGCAACCGTCGGACGTCCTGAAGGAGGAGCTACCCGCCGACGTGTCCACGCGTTTTCCCGACCACTTCATCGTGGAAAAGGCCCCCATGCCTCTGACCTATCGCTTCCAGCCGGGACATCCCGAAGATGGGGTCACCCTCACCATCCCCGTGGAAGTTTTCCATCACCTGGACCCGCGACGTTTGGAGTGGCTCGTCCCGGGGATGGTGGAACCGAAGGTGGCCGCCCTCATCAGGTGCCTCCCCAAGGAACTACGCCGGCGATTGGTGCCCATCCCCGAAAAAGCGCGGCAAGCCGTGGAGCTGATGCGGTTCGGAGAAGGCCGATTCCTGCCGGCTGTGGCAGAAGCCCTCTCGCGGATTTCTGGAGAAAAAATCCGTCTGGAGGATTTCCAGCTTGACAAGATCCCCCCTGAACTGCAAATGTCCATCAAGGTGGTGGACGATAAGGGACAGGTTCTGGCACAGGGCCGGGACTTCTGGCAACTGCGTGAAAAATTGGGAAGCCGGACCACGGTGGCCTATTCGGTCATCGACGATCCCGTCTGGACGAAAGACCATCTCCGTGATTGGCCCGATCAGGACCTCCCCGAAGAAGTGGAAGTACACCGCGGCGGCATTCCGGTGAAGGCGTTCCCGATGCTGGTGGACGCGAGGGACTCGGTGTCCTTACGACTGGCCGACAGTGCCGCCCGGGCGGCTTACCAGACCCGGTTCGGTCTCCGCCGCCTGCTCGCCTTCGCCACCCAGGAACGCCTCGATCCCCATTGGGATTGGTTTCCCGATCGGGATCGCCTCCGGCTCATCGCCACACAACTTCCGGAATTCGACTTCCAGGACCAGCTTCTTCTGGCCCTCGTCGATCGCGCATTCCTGGACGAGAGTCTGGTCGGACCGTGGCTCATCGGGCAGTGGGGCCAGCTCCCCCGGACCCGCGAGGAGTTCCAACGCCTCCGTCACGCCGGTCTGCGGCGTTTGCCCCTGGCCATCCAGGAAGTGCTGTCGCTCATCCGCCCCCTGCTGGATGGCTATCACCAGGCACGACTGGCCGTGGAAAAACTGACCGCACCCCAATGGGAAGAAGCCCGGCAGGATATGGAAGAGCAACTCAACGAACTCGCCCGTCCCGGTTTTCTCACCCACACCCCGTGGAACTGGCTCCGCCAGTATCCCCGGTATTTCCAGGGAATTTGCCGTCGGGTAGAAGCCCTGCAACTGGGCAACGCGATCCGTGACCGTCAGGCCCTGGCCACCTTCCGCCCGTTTTGGGAAACCTACGTCAAACGGCGTCAGCTTCACGAGGAAATGGACATCTTCGATCCCGAGTTGATTCAGTTCCGCTGGATGCTGGAAGAATTTCGCATCTCCCTCTTTGCTCAGGCACTGGGCACCGCCCTGCCCGTGTCTCCGCAACGGCTGGAGAAGCAACTCGCCCGCGTCCGGGGATAGGAAGTCTCCAGGGCTATTTGGTAGGGGCAATTCATGAATTGCCCCTACCAGTCAGGCAAACAGTTCTACAAACCTCAACATTGACGAAGCGGCGACCTATCCTTTCGGTCGGCCTGAAAACAGTCTGCTCCCCGCTATAAGCCGGGAGGGCAAAGCTTTCAACGCCACTGCTGGTTCAGCTCCGCTGCGCCAATTCGCGATCAATCCAGAACAGACCCTGGGGTGCATCCCCCACCAGCTTCAATCGCTGGACAATGGCGTCCACCGAAGCCTCCTCTTCCACCTGCTCATCCACGAACCACTGGAGGAAACTCTCGGTGGCGACGTCACCTTCCTGCTGCGCCAGTTTCACCAAGTCCAGAATCCGTTTGGTGATTTCCTGCTCATGGGCCATCACGTCATCGAACAACTGGGGCAGTTTGGTCCAGTTATTGGGTGGCTGCTGGATGGCCTGAAGTTTCACCTCTCCCCGACGAAGGATGATGTACTTGTAGATTTTCTCAGCGTGCTCCCTCTCCTCTTTCGACTGGACTTCCAGCCAGTGGGCCGCCCCGGGCAGGTTGAGCGCATGGCACCGTGCGGCCATCGCCAGGTAGAGATAGGAAGAATATAACTCGGCGTTGAGCTGATCGTTCAGAGCCTGCAGCAACTTTGCACTCAGCATGGCGTCACTCCTTTCCCTTGTCACATGTCAAATGGTTCAATCGACTCGACCACAGGCCGGGGAACCTTTTCCCGTCAAGGCCTTCAGCACTGTGGCCGCTTCCAGAATCGTGGGAAATTCATGTATTATTAGCACCGCAGTCAGAAAGACAACTGCCAAAAGACCAAAGATCCGCCGGCAAGGCAAAATGGCTTCGCATTTCGGCCACAGAACCGGTAAAATTGAACGTCATCACCGAAAACCGACAGTTGTTTCTGCACAGATTAGTGCTGTGATCACTTTGATGGCACTTCGGGGGCCCGAGTTTGCCGGCCCGTCACGAACCTCAGGCATGTCAAGGATTCCCGCATGAGCGATCCACAACCCACCCAGAACCTTTTTGCGCGACCTCTCGATCTTTCTCAACTGCTGAGCGTTCAGAGTCAGGCGATCGTGAGCCGGATCCTCGTCAAACACCCCAGCGGATCGATCACGCTCTTTGCGTTTGATGAGGGCCAGAGCGTCGAAGAGCATACGGCCCCATTCGATGCGATGATCCATGTCCTGGAAGGCGAGGCCGTCGTGAGCATCGCGGGAGAATGGCACCTGGTACGTGCGGGCCAGGCCATCCTTTTGCCCGCCAATGTCCCCCACGCTGTGCGAGCCCCCAAAGCCTTCAAGATGGTGCTCGTGATGCTCCGCCGACCTGCCGAATAAACAGCGTTTCCTCCTCCGAGTTTAGCCTTCTTCGGGTGAAGTGCTGTCCGCATCGCACGGGTGGCGCTGTCGATACGGCCTCCTTATCCTCACAGTGCGCCATTAAACTTTCCATACTCTGCGAAATACGCACACTACGAATCTTATCGAATTTATCCAATACCTTTCGTCGATGCCGCCGATAGCGATACCGGCACACGATTCTTCCGCGCGAGAGCGATAGATTCGCCACCCACCCAGCCAAGTGTGCTTTCCCACCTGAATGCCAAGGAGGAGTTGAACATGAGAAAAACCGCGTTCTCGACTGCCGTCTTCGGCTTATGTAGCTCAGCCCTGTTACTGATAGGACTGTCTTCGCTTCGCGGACCGCTTCCCGTCCTAGCCCAGAACCGTGCTTCTGAAACCTCCGCCCCATCTACCGGAATGCTCGCGGACGGGTCTGGTTCGGAGGCGACCACACTGTCCTCCGACGGAGGCGCGACGACGAACGATCCTTACAACGGAGCCTGGGACACATGCCCCGTCCCCGATGATCCCCTTGCCGCCCAGGAATCCGCATCCTCAGCCGCATCCGCCGATCCCACCAGTGGTTATCGCTATTATTACCGATTTGTGCCCGAGGAAGAGGACTTTGTCTGGGTTGAGGATTCTGACGACGGGCAAGAAAAAAACGATTACGCGACCGAAACAGAGATTAGCGACTTTGACGATTCGCTCTCCGGAAATTCTGATGAGTCTCTCGCCTCCACCCTCCCGCCGGACGTGAAAGAGCCTTCCGAAACAATCCAGTACAGCTTTGTGGACGAGTACTCCCCCGAAGAGGCCGCCCGCTACGAAATGGCCCAGGAAAACCGGAGCGAGGAAAGCTCCTCCGGCGACCTCGAACTCGCCGAGGACGGCTATTTCCCCTGGTACCAGAAGTATTACTACCTGATGGGCAATCAGGAACATGTCGGTTCCCGCCCCAATTACTGTCGCATTGAGGACGAAAAAACGACCGAACCGACGCCGGCCCCCGCGACCGCCGACTCAGGCGACGCAGCGAGCGGTCCCGGCTACAGCTTTGACGGCCGGACCTGGGAACCGGACTACGAGGCCGATGTCGCCGCCGCCTGGCTGTTTGCCGCATCGCGTCACCTGACGGGAGCGGACAAGGCCGCGGAGCGGCAGCTCGCCGACATGTCGGACAACCCTGCCCAGGAAGAAGCCGACTCGCTTCCTGACGAAGCTTATGAAGAATGGGACGCGTATTCCGAGATGACCGATCCCGCCTGGGAGGTGATGTCCGATGACGAGGGCCTGGTGCCTTCGGAAGGGAATCCCAAAAATCAGGCCGAGGCGGAATTCGCCGAGGAAGTGATGCCCAGCGAAGAAGAGGGCTTCTCCCCCGACGCCTTGGACGACTCCGGCGAGTACGAGTCGTACGACGACGCGATGGAGGACGACTCGTATGAGGACGCGATGAAGGACGACGAGTCTTTCACTCCCGACGAGCCTGCCGCACCCGAGGACGATACAACCTGGACAATCGTCAATCCTGAGCCGATCGTCTCCTCCTCGGCCGACAGCGATGATAGCTCGCCATCGACTCCGCTCATTTTCGACACGCCCTGGCACGGAGAACCGGGCGAGAACTTCTTCTGGGTGGAAAGCGACACCGTCCCCGAAACCCCGGCCACAATCGACCAATCCGCGGAATCCGAGGACATGGACTCCTCCTATGACTGGAACTCGGGTGACTGGGATGGAGGCAGCATGTGGGACGTGGATATACCCGGGTATCGGATGAGCGATGAGACCCCTGCTGTGGGGGACAATCGGGACGGCCAATTCCAAGACGACTTGGAGAGCACCTCCGATCCTGCTGGGGAAAGCTCCCAAGGCGAGGATTTCCAGGGCGAAGGGCAAGAGAAAACTCCCGCCGAAGCTGGATCGCTTCCGTCGGACGAGGCGATGGATGAGCCGCTCCCGGACGCCACCTATACCGGCGAGTACTTAGAAGGAGCGTATGAGTGGGAAGAGCCCGCTGACCAGGAACACGGTTCGGAAATGGACGTGGCTGAACCGGTGGGCGCGAACGCGGCGCCTGCGGAGAACGAGGGGGTGTCTCTCGGACGGGTTCTCCGCGGACTGGCGGCCGCCACCCTCGGCACACTTCCCCGGCTGGCTCTGCGGGACTTCAGCCTGGAAATCCCGACCAACATCAAATGAGCGGCTGACGGCAGAATTCCCTGCCTGAACCGCCCCGTACCCGGCCCGAGTGGGAATCTCCCACGTCGGGCCATTTCCTTGCGCTGCCGGTCGGGAAAATTTGCCCGTGGAGTCAAGAATGGCAATTATGGATGGAAGCGAGTGGGGGGAACTTTCGCGAAAAAAAATCTCTCTAATCGTTTGGCCGAGAAAACGGCAGGCTTTGCTGTAAGGAAAAGACTAGAATTTGTATGGGATGCAAGACCTGCCGGGGATTGCGAGAAAATGGCGGTGGCGCGGAGCCGGACCGTTTTATGCTGGCCACGTTTTGCACTTTCGCCACTTTACCCCGTTATCCCGGTCGAAAGTTTTTGCTTGGCAAATGCACGATTCCCAAGTTAAAATGGCCATAGTCCTCCAGAGTGTGGAGTGAACGCTCGTCGCATTGGGTGACCCGATCCAGTGGTGGGGGACACGACATCGGTCCTCAGCCGTTTGTTTGTAGGGCGTCGGAGAAACGGAACCATGGTGTGCACGCGATTGACGGTGAAAATGACGGTCGGCCTGATGGTGGCATTGGGCGTGATGGGGTCGCTTTTCTCGGTGACCACGGCCGATGAAGCGGCCGCACCTCAGGCCCAGTTGGAGCTCTTCCAGGCGGCAGACGGCAGCCAGTACTTCGCGGCTGTGCTTCCGCCAGTCCCGGCGGTCCAGTCTGGTGGACGTCACATTGTCGTGCTCGTCAACACGTCGGCAGCCCAAACGGGAGCAGTGAGAGAGAAGTCGCTCGCTGCCCTGGAGAAATTTCTGGGAGAACTGACGCCAGCGGACCGCGTGCAGATCGTGGCGGTGGACCTGAAAGCAGTACCGATGCACCCGGATTTTGTGGCCCCGGGGAGCCCCGAGTTTCAGGCCGGCTGGGAAAAGCTCCAGAAGCGGGCACCTCTTGGTTCGTGCGATTTGGGGGCCGGATTGCAGGCCGCCATCGACGCCCTGAGCAAGGCACCGGCAGAGGGACGCACCCTCGTCTATTTTGGCGATGGCCTGAGCCGCGCTCACCTTCTCTCCTCGGATGAGATTGCCCATCTGACCACCCAGTTGTACGACGCCCACATCTCGGTCAATGCCTACCTGGTCGGCGTACAGCGCGACGTGGGATTGATGGCCTCCTTCGCCACGCACACCGGCGGCGATCTCGTCATCGATTCGCCCGAACTTGACGCAGCCGCCGTCGGCCATCAGTTGGCGAGTGCCGTCCATGCGACGGTCGTGTATCCCGCGGAAGCCCACTGGTCAGAAAATGTCGCGGAGGTGTATCCGCAGCGGTTGCCCCCGCTTCGGTCCGATCGTGAGACAGTCGTGGTGGGCACGCTCAAGGAGGCGGGAGCTGTCGAACTCACGGCGAAGTTACCGGGCGGCGAGCAGAAATGGGTCTTGCAGGGGACCACTCATCCGCAAAACGGTTATCTTGTGAAGCTCGTGGAAACCGCCCGGAATACCGCTGGCTGCGCGGTGCCCGTCCCCGGCAAAGATGCCCTTCTTCAGTTGGCCGAGACTGCCGAAATCGGCGTTTACAACCTGACGGAACTGGCTCGGCAGGCGCTGGAGCTGAACGACGTGGCGTCCGCCCAAAAGATGGCGGAAGCGGCGCTCGCTCAGGATCCTCAGAACCAGGCAGCGCGGAAGATTTTGACGCAGGTGAGACAGGTTTCCCAGCAGGTGGCCGCTCCGGCGGCGCCCGCGCCAGCGGCTCCTGGCGCGGCCCTGGCTCAACCGGCGGCTCCGCAGGCACCGGCGGCGGACTTGAATCTGGTTGGACCGGCCGCTGCGCCGGCTCCGGCTGAAATGCCGGGAGCGCTGGCCGAGCAGGTGGCCCGCGATCGCCGCATCCTGGCCGATGCCATCACCAAAGATGTCCAGGCGGCGATCAACCAGGCCCGGCAGATGATGGGCACGAACCCCGAAACAGCCCGCGATCAACTCAAGCTCAAACTGGATGAGGTGAGCCGCGTTTCAGACCTTGATCCTGAGGTGCGGGACCAGCTCCTCGATCAACTTCGGACGGCGATTCGACAGGCCGATGTCCGCGTGGTGGAACTGAATGAGCAGCGTCGCCGGGCGGCACAGCTCGAAGCCCAGGCCACGGAACGCCGTCTCATTGCCGAGGGATTACTGCTTAAGGAACAGAAGCTCACGCAGCTCATGGAGCGCTTTAACTCGCTCATGAAAGAGGGTCGGTACGAACTGGCCGAAGTGGAGGCGGCCGGCGAAGCGGAAAAACTTGCGCCGGACCTGCCGACGCCGCTTCTCGCGCGACACATGGCCAGCCAGGTGGGAAACTTTGAGAAGGCCATGGTCCTCCGCGAAGCCCGGCAGAAGGGTGTGCTGGATACGCTCTATCAAACAGAACGGGCCCACGTGCCGACGCCCGACGACCCCCCGGTGGTGTATCCCGACGCCCAAACCTGGCAGGAGTTGACCGCCCGCCGCAAAGAGCGGTACCAGAGCATGGACCTGGGTGCTACCAGCCCTGCGGAGCGGAAAATCCTCTCCGAGCTTAAAAAACCGACCGAGCTGGACTTCGTCGATACACCTCTGTCCGAAGTTATCAACTATCTCCGCGATCGGCACCAGATCGAAATTCAACTGGATAAAAAGGCTCTCACGAACGTGGGCGTGGATACGAACACGCCGGTCACCAAGAGCCTGAGGGGAATTTCGTTGCGGTCCGCGCTTCGCCTGCTATTGCGCGACCTCGACCTCACCTATGTCATTAAGGATGAGGTGCTGCTCATCACCACTCCGGAGCAGGCCCAGAACGACCTTGTGCTCAAGGTGTACCCGGTGGCCGACCTTGTCGTTCCGCCAAACTCCATTGGGGGTGCCGGGATCGGTGGTTGGGGCGGCATGGGCATGGGGATGGGCTACGGCATGGGCGGTTATGGAATGGGCGGCTACGGAATGGGTGGTTTCGGAATGGGCGGCTACGGGATGGGCGGTTTCGGAGGAATGGGTGGCTATGGAATGGGCATGGGTATGTTTAACGTCCCCAACGCGCCCGTCGGTAACGGCGGCTTCCGGGCGTTCAGCGTTCAGGATGATCTGAGCAAAACGCCCGACGGCCAGCCCCGTCAAAACACGACGTCCGCCATCCTTCAGGTGACCGATGATGTCCTCAATGGCCGGGTATCGCAGAGTCAATCACCGGCCGATCTTTGGGACTCCGTCTTCGCCCAGGGAACGGTCCCAGCGAAAGATGTCCTTGAGGCCGTCCGACGTTTGGTTGCCGGTCAAAAGTTCGATCATGTGACGGCCCTCATCCACGCAGCCCTGCGGCACAACCAGCCGCAACCCTGGATGTACGAGGGTCTGGCCCTGGCGCTGGAAGCTCAGGGCGGTTCGCGGGAAGAGATCGAGCGGGCCCTCATGTCCGCCGCTGATTTCGCGTCCGATCCCATGGACTTCCTCGTTCTGGGAATTCAGCTCGAGCGGCACGGTCTCGAGCAGAGAGCATTGGCCATGTACCGTCAGGTGGCGAACCTGATGCCGGAATGGCCGGAACCTTATGTGGCCGCGTTGCGACTGGCCCAAAAACTCAATGATCGCGACGCCTTGAAATGGTCCACCGTGGGCATCCTCTCCCAGGTCTTCCCGCAAAAGCATCAGGATGTCTGGCTCAATGCGCTGCGAACGGCCAAGGCTCTTCTCGATGAACTCAAAGCTCAGAATCCCGAGGAAGCTCAGAAGTACGAACAGGCCCTCAACGAAGCCGTGGCGCGAGATTGCATCATCGAGGTTTCATGGGTGGGCGAAGCCGACCTGGACCTTCTCGTCGAGGAACCGGGGGGAACGCTTTGCTCGCTCCGCAATCCGCGGACCACATCCGGCGGAGTTCTGGTGGGCGACATGAGCAGCCAGGCAGGCCGGGAATCGAGCGAAGGTTACAAGGAGTACTACGTTTGCCCGCGGGGCTTCAGCGGAACGTATCGCGCTGTGGTCCGCCGTGTGTGGGGGAACGTTGTCGGTGGCAAGGTCAAAGTGACGGTGTACCTCCACTTCCTTACGGACAAGGCCCAGTCCCTCACCAAGACCATCCCGCTCAAAGGCGATGAGGCCTACATCCAATTCGAGCTTGCCGATGGTCGCCGCAAGGCGCCGCTGGCCGAACAGCAACTTGCCAGCGCCGTCATGAACCAAATTGATCTCCGCAACCGCATTCTGGCGCAGCAACTTGGTGACGGCGGAAATGCCCCGCAGGTGGATCCCAGTTCGATGGCCTCGTTCGTCCAATCGCGAACGGATGGTGGGGCGGGCGTCAATCCGGTGTGGCCGTTCATCCCCGTCCGGGGTGGCGCGGTCGGTTATGCCCCGCAAATTACCGTGATCCCTGAGGGTAGCATGCTGACCGCGGCGGCCACGATCTCCGCCGATCGCCGCTATGTCCGCGTGAACCCCTATCCCGTGTTCCAGGGTATTGGTGAGGTGAACATCTTCAACTTCGTGACGGGGGAAAGCGGTCAAGGCCTGGGTGGCACCGGCGGCCGAGGCTTCGGTGGCCTGTTCGGTGGTGGTTTTGGTGGATTTGGTGGCGGTTTCGGCGGTGGTTTCTTCTGAAACCTGACCCCCAACAACTGGTCGACAATATCTGGCCAATCGGAATCGTTTGAAAAATGGAGACGAGGGAACAATCGTCTCCATTTCTTTTTTACCGGCTGAGGCGAATCCATTCTGCCTTCAGGTCGGGTGGAATCTCAAGAACCACCCCCTCGTGCTCGATCTTGGGCGTCAGGACAGCCCAACGCACCCAGTTTCCAGCAACCCGCCGGCCCACCTCGACATGAAGCGCCCCGGCCAGTTTCATGGGGAGCCGCACCCTAGTGGCGCCCGTGGGAATCAGCCACCATTCTTGTGCCTCGGACAACCGCTCATCCTCTGCAACGGGCACCAGAATGAGGTGACCGTCCGCTTCGACCAGCAGTTGGTCATCCCATCGAATTTGTCCCGCTCCCTCCACGGCCATCACTTTTCCCGACCGATCGAGGGCCACAAGCCCCGGATACCAACCAGGCAAACACATGCTCACCGAGTGTCCGCAGGGAAGCGTACTGGTGAACGTTGCTTCCTGATCCTGGGCGTTGACGAAGAGGTAGGCCTCGCCATTCTCCAGAGCGATCCGAAATCCCTGCACAGCCGGAATGTCTGGCGTGACGGAAATCCGCGCTATCCGCGCGCTGTCGATCATCTGTCGCCATCTGCCGCGAAGTTGGAGGAACAGCTCGTCCGTTCCAGTTCCCGCGCGTCCCGCAACTTCCAGTTCCTTTTCCCATAAAACCATCAGCCCTTGCGAATGACTCTGGAGAAGTCGTTCACTCGCCGGGCTTATCGCGCCTGGGACAATCACCATCCGCACCCCTTCCAGCGTTCCTTCGTCGATTGCGTCGTCCCCGGAGATGGCAAAGTCCACACCAAGCGTGAAGAGAACCCGGCTGGTGAGGAGAACCGCCTCCCGAGTTGCCGCAGCGCGCTCCGGTGGCGCACTGTCGGGAGAGATCACGAGGACAGCGGGTTTTTCCCACCTGGGAACAAGTCGAGACAGTAAAAGCGAAGACGCCCGATAAAACCGCAGCGACGACCGCTCCGTACCATCACAGGTCCGCAGCAGTCCCCAGGGGAAGACGCGGTCATCGTCATCCCGCCAGCACCAGTTCCTGGCAGCACTGCCCCCCAAAGCAAAGACGTATTGCGGAAAGAGCAGGAAGAGTCGCTCTTGCTCGGCCACTGATCGCCGAATATGGTAGCCGTGGCCGCCCAATTCGTGCTCCCAGGCGGGATGCGTTTTCACCCCGAACTCTCCGATCGCCAGAGATTTACCCTTCAGCCGCAAATCGATCCATTTAACAGTTGGAGCGAACTCTTCCAGATCCACCCGGGGTGGACCAAAATACCCGATTTCCGCCACATCCAGACCGTCGAGCGTTCTCCGCGGATCGAGTCCGCCGATCGGCCTCTGGTAATACTCGCTGATGATCGGATGCCGCTGGTCCACTTCCCGAATCGCTGCCACAAGACGCGCGTTCCAGTGCTCGGTCTGCGAATATTGCCAGGCCAGCGAACGTTGCTGCTCATTCCTGGGGCGTAACTGATAATCGCCGTTGAGATAATAGATGAGCCCATCCAGATGTTTGTATCGCTCCGCGAAGGTCCTGGCGAATCTGGCCTGCCTTTCCAAAGTGGCTTCGTCCACCGCAACATCCTGGCCGATGAACAGCCCCGCCCGATAAATCACCCCCGCTCTGCCCGCCAGATAAAGTATGGCGTCCAGTTGCCGCCATTCGGATTCGCTCAGTTCGTAGGGGTCGCGCCACCAGGTTTGCAGATTGGCGACGAAGTCGATGCCGGCGTCGTGCATCTTCTGAAAGTTTTCCGCCCAGAACACCGGATCGCTTTGACTGGGCGATAGAAACCAGTTGGACCAGGTCGTGGTTCCACAGAGAAAACGTGGCCGACCACTCAGACGAAAATAATTCTCTCTGAAATCAAAGCCGATCTTCCCCGGTACTGAGCGGCCATCCCACACGACAAACCCCGCCCGCCCGTGATCCAGCACCTGGCCGTCAGCGGTTTGCAGTGTCACCTCCATCTCGTACAGGCCCTCGTTCAACGGTTCGAATTGTATGTGGGTCTCGAACTTCTCGCTTGGCGATAAGCGGGTTATTGGGGCGGCGTCCTGCCAGATTATCTTTTCGTTCTTCTCCCGGTTTGTCTCCCCGGTGAAAGGAAGCTCCCAGCGTCGCAGCACGCTTTGCAATCTGCCGGAAAACAAATTCTTGCAGGAATTCTCCACGACAACGGTTACCCGGGGCTCTTCATCCGGGCGGTAACAGGCCAGGTCTGCGGCAACCTGGCAGAAGTGAATCCCAGCACGCATCCGGTTAAGAAGCGGCACGAGCACACTCTGGCGAAATTCCGGAATCGCCGGAAGATTGGCACCTTCCAGTCCGAAAAACGCCCAGTGGGAGCCGCGGAATGGGCCAGCGACGTGGGTCAGCATCGCCCCAACCGTGCCGCAAGGGCGCCCCCAGCGATCATAACCGTGCACAATGGGTTCCCAGCGGGCCTGCGGCCGTAACACGCCCACCGCGGAATACCCGCTTAAGGGCTTTTCCGTTTTCCATGTCCAATCGCCGGCTCGCAGCTCCACTACATCCTGCAAAGGCGCGTCGGCGTCAAACAGGCCCAATTGCCAGGGGCTCACTTCCAAACCATCTTCGGGCTTGCCGCAGTGGGTGTTGACGACGGGCAAATACTCCACCGCTTCCAGTTGCACGTCGTCAAACCAGGCACTTCCTGCGGCCTGGTAGAGTCCGAACCGCACTTCGACCCGCTCGGCACCCGGCGGTATTTTCAAGTTGGCCACGACCCGCTGCCAATCCTGCGTGCCCCGGAGATTGGCGTAATCGTGCGGTTCGATCCACTTCTCACCGGCGAACGGATACACCGCGAGAAAAGCGTAGCCCGATCCGCTGACGTTTTCCGTCCTGATCCATGCCGAAATCCGCAGCGTTTGCCCCGGCGTCACATCCCTGACGGCCTGCCACATGATGGCACTGCCTTCCTGTGTGAGACTGAACTTCGCCGCACCTCCGCCGGAATGCCCTTCACCCGTCACCCACCTACAGCTTTCCGGCGAGGACCTGCGCCAGGGTGACTTCTCCGGCGTCTCAGCCGATTCTTCGAAGGAGGAATCGGCAAGCAGGGGAGTTACACTTGTCGGTTGCCCCGGCACACCGGCCACCCAACCCGATTTGGAACGCCTCGCGGGAATATCAAAGGCGTAACCGCCGAACGTGAGCAGGTTCGCACCGTCGGTCAGGAATCGCAACAAACCGGCGCGGGCTTCGGGCAGATAGTATCGAGCGTCGGGAAAGACAAGCAGTGAGACGCCCTTGCAAACTGCCGGACACCAGGCGGCCGCCAGCTCCTCCCAGGTCATGAACTCCGTCCGATAGCCTGCCTGCTCCAGGGCTGCCACGATTGCTCGAACATTCACACTCTGAGAGAATCGAAGACTGGCCGGTTCGACGATAACCGCCAGATTCTCGCCTGGGGCTGTTTCCCAGAGGGCCGGTTGCCAAACGGAGACGGGTTCCACCACCACGTCGCGAAACCAGCACCGGCCCTGCGCCTGATGGAGTCCCAGCCTGATTTCCATGCGAAAGGCGCGACGATCCGTTTGCCCTTCCCATGTGAAGGTTTTCCAGTCTTGCGTTCCACTGAGCTGAGCAAAATCTGTAAAACTGACAAGCTGTCCCCATTCGTCGTACTGATAAACAGCCGCGTAAGCATAGCCAGTCCCCTGCGGTGGCCGAACATCCTCGCATCGCACGGTTGCCCGCACCCGCAGCAACTCTCGCGGGGGTACGAAGCATCGGGCAATGGTCACCTCTCCCGATTGATCGCAGAACAGCGTTACCCCGCCGTCGGACTCCACCGTCGCTTCGGCCCCCACCAACTGCCAGTCGTCGCGACCGATCCTCCAGGCGATCGTTGGCTCCTCTGCCGCTACCCAATCATGGACCATTCCTCCCGCAACAAGCATGATGCTTCCCAGAAGAGCCAGGAACGGCCCGGGGCGCGCGGCCCTGTCAATTTCCATCCGAAAGAACCCTTCATGCGCTGTGGGTTTCATGTGTTTGTCCTTTCAAGTCCACTCCCGGATTAGTCTCACCGAGCGCGATCAGTGTGGACCTAAGCAGGATCCCTCGGAGGGACCTGCCTGTCAGGTCCACATTGTTTGGACCATCCATTGCATGGACCGCGCTCCAACTACTGGGTTCAGTTGCTGGCCAAACAGTAAGGGCAAAGCATGAATTGCCCCTGCAACACGTTTCGCCGTGGTATCTCGCGGGTTTTGACAAAAGGCGATATGGGTCAGAAATGATCCGCATCGGTTACCTCGTTTGACATCATGAGTGTATCGCTTATCTTTCCCAGTGCCATGCCACCTGGGAATAGCGACTGGCCAGAAGCTCTTGCGTTTGTTCTTCCGGCCAGTGCTGGAGAATCCTGTTGGCCAACCATGCCTGACGGATCCGTGCGACGATCTGGTCTCGATCAAGAGGCAAATTAGCCACAAACATTTCATGCGCGCGACCGGCGCGATAATCTGGCTCTCGCGGCGGCTGCCGGAGCAGCTTTCCCAACCACGCTAAGTCAAACTGGTAGAGAATCGTTCCATGATAGAGGACGCACCGCCGTCCGAAACGCACGCTGTTGCCTGAGACCTTGCGCCATTGTGACGCATTCTCCCAGGAATGGCGCACACCGTCAGGGACGATGGCCAAATCACTGGCTCCCGCTTGAAGCACCCTCAGCCCGTTGACTGACAGCGCCTCTCCAAGCCTTGCGAGAACCTGGGCATGGAGATGATCGACCTTCCGCCAGCCAGGCCGGGCGTCTAACTGAACCACCAGCGAATACATCAGGCAGCCCGGCCCGATGACCACGGCACAGCCTCCGCTGCATCGCCGCAAAATGGGCACGGCCAGGGACCGGCACTGCGACACGTCTACCTCTTGCTGCACACATGAGGCCCGCCCGACGACGACGGCCAGCCGAGGAGACTCCCACACCCGCAACACTTCGCCCAGTTGACCGTCGTCGGCTGCGCGGAGCAGCGCCTCGTCGAGCGCGAGGTTCTCCTCGGGAGTTGGCAGCGTCAATTCCAGATACTGCATCGGTTTCCGGATCGCCGCAAGCGAGAACGCTCCCCCGTTGGGGCAATGAGTCCTACCGAATCCAATATCCAATTAAAACACTTGACATACGCGCAAGTTTTCTGCATAAAATATGTCCGGTCAATTAACGGCCGAGAACGATCGCCCCTTGCGGTGCGGTCGGCTCTCGGTCACACCCTTGTCCTGGGCGGCAGATTCTCGTGGCCGCCACTTCGGAGGTGGAGGATTTACCATGGTACGCGACAATCCACCCGTGGCAACGGGAGTCGGCGAACCAACGGGGCTGCGGCGGGGAAAAGCCGAGGACGCTTCTCTTTCATCGGGAACAGGCAAACCAACTGACAAGACCACTACTCCCCCAACCATTCGGCCACACCGGCAACCATCTCTGGTTTGGCTTCTGATTTCCCGCGTGGTTCTACCGCTTGTTCTCGTCACGGGCATCGCGCTGGGGTTCGCGCGGGTCCGTGGGCTTCTCGCCCCGCGGGTGGAGGTGGGCAACGTGGTGGCCCAGCTCCGTCTCGGGGGACAAACACGCTGGCAGGCCGTCGCCTACCTCACTCCCTTCATTTTCGACCAACGCTACGATGATCTGCGACGTGATCCGGTGTTGGCTCAGGCCCTCGCCGACTGCCTCACGGAAGAACTCGACCAGCCGTTGGCGGGCTATTCCGATATGTCGATTGCTGCCCGGGCACATCTCTGCCGGATGATCCGCTGCATGGATGTTCCCTCGGTCATTCCCTCTCTCGTGAAAGCTGTTCAGTGGCGCGGCGGTGGCTCACCGGAAATGGATTCACCTGTGCGAAAAGCAGCGGCAGAAGGGTTGTACCAGTTGGGTGAACGTCTCGGCCCGGAGGTTCTTCAGACCTATCCGGAGGTCCTCCCTGCTCTTCTGGTCGCGGTGGACGACCCAGTGGATCCTGTCCGCTCGGCAGCCGCGCTGGCGCTGGGACTGCACGGGGGACCGGAAGCCTGTGATAAGCTGGAAACGCTTCTCGGTGATCCCAACCCTGCCATCCGCTACAATGCGGCCATTGGTCTGGCCATGGCAGGTGACGCGGCAGGCATCGCCATTCTCGAAGAGCTATTCCATTCCAAAGAGACGGAAAAGCTTGCCACGACGGGCAATCTGGAATCCATCAACGGCATGCGAACGCGGCAGCTTCTCGTGATGGGACTTCGCTCCGTCAATCGCTTGATGGACATGGACCCCACCGCCCCGGTCGATGGTTTGCGTCCAGTTCTCAGCCAGCTCCAGTACAGCCTGGTTCCAGAGGACGTCAAACAACTGGCTTTCCAGGTGGAGGTGAAACTCAACCAGCGCACCGTCCGCTGAGGGTATTAAAACGAGAAGCCGATTGTTGAGGAATGAGCGATCCAAATACGAATTAATCTCGGAACAAGTGGGTTATGCGACAGAGTTGAGACTGTTGACTCGAGCTTATGGTCGATCATAATAGATTTTCGGTTATTCGTATCCTTCTGGTCTGGATGATAGTAGGTTGATCTCCATTACCGGAGGCATGGTTATCTGTGGGTGATCAGCGCGAAAAAGGAGGCAAGTGCGATGAGGGCATCGAATTCAACTACTCATTTTTCATCCCGCACTTCGGGAATCTCAAGAAGGGCATTCGTTTTGGGGACTGGTGTATCGATCGTGCAGCTCGGCATTTTAGGAACGCACGCTAAAGCGGATGTGTCTTCTTCTGCAAATATTCAGGCCTTAAAGCAATTATTCTCGGCTAACGGCAGCAGTAGTGTAACGGGTAAAAAGCGTCCATGGCTCCAGTACACTTCGCCGGATTCGATCGACTCCGATGACGCCACTTTCCGTACAATGCTTGAAAAGATGGACCAATTTGAGCGCATAAGTCTTGCGCAGAGTTTTCAAATACTGCCCGCCATCGACCTTCGTGATTACGGGAGCTTTGGGCTTAAGCCCTATCGGGATTATCGCGACGACGAGCGGCCGAAAACGTATAACGAGGTTCCCCCACCCATCGTAGAGCGGGCGCTCCAGGCCGGGCGAATTGACGTGGACCTGGTTAGCGCAGACAGACTTCGTCGACAGTTTATATGGGTTTCAACTAATTCTTTTGCGTATCCGTTCACCTATTCAATCGATTATGACAGTAGGGTTGTCTGGCTCGCCAAATCCTTGGATATATCCGACTCAGCCCTGCGACGAAAGAGCACCTTCGAGGTTGAGCGCACAATATTGGAAAAATTTTTCGTTGAAGTTTGGGACAAACTGACCCCTGAACAGCGGCAGAAAGTTCTCGATAACATCGAAACGGCGACCGGCCGAGCCATTCCGAACAAGGTTGCGCTTGTATCGCTTGGCGGTGCTGGTGCGCTTATGGCGCTGGGCGCTGCTGTTACACTCGCCGGCTTCTCTTTTTACACCACAATGTCCGTCGTGATCTGCACGGTCGCAGGTTTCTTTGGGGTAACACTCCCGTTTGTTGTCTATACAACTGCCTCGTCGCTTGTCTGCATCTTGTCCGGACCAATTGGCTGGGCTATCGCCGGCATATTGGCCGCCGTGGGAACAGCGCTGTTACTTCAAGCGAATCCCAAGAAAACGCTTTCTTTCGTGATGGCGCTCCATTTCCTCAAAGCTCAGGCTTTTCATGAAGCCGGGCTTCTGGCATGATCCAGATGGGAATAGCCTCGCTGTTTGGTCATCAAAAGCGTGCCATCGAGCGCGCGGTATCGCAGCGTCGGCTATTAATCGTACGGCCATTTGGCAGTGGTAAAACACTGATCGGACTGTGCGTCGCCGATCAATTGCTCAGCCACCAGGCACGCTATGGGCTTTGGGTGGGGCCGGCCCACTTGCTTTCTCAAGTTAAAGATGAAGCAAGAGATTGGGGGTTGACCCTCACCATTTGTCGCGTCTCGGATACGCCCGCTTCATTTCAACCCGGCCTCCATCTGGCTAGCTATAACCGTCTGCGACTATCACGCGAGATTTTTTTATCCCGTCAATGGGACTTTGTTATCGTCGATGAGGTACACCGTGCTAAGAACCCCAGCACCTGGAACTACCAACTTCTCGCAAAATTGAGACGCCAAGCCCCATGGTTCGTGGGCTTAACAGGATCGCCGTTTCAAAATGGACCGTACGAATTCTTTCAAATCGTGTCACTGTTCACGGGAAGCCGGATCATCCGAAGACTGGAGGAGTGTCTCGAATACAAGCGGAAGAAGCCTCTGACGTTCTGGGAATTCCTGTGGTGGAAGCTCTTTAACCGACGGCCGAATCGGGGGCCTGTTGTCGGTATTCGAAATCCCGATGGTATAAAACAATTGCTTCAGCCCTATATCGACTTTGCCGATGGAGAAGAGATTGCCCGGGAGTGTCACATCCCTTCGGTCGATGAACAGGTGGTGAGTGTGCAACTGGAAGCCACGGAACTCGACCAATATCGGCGTCTTGCAGGGCAAATTAGGAAAAAGGCTCTGCGCCAGTTTTTGACGGATGACCTCGACGACTCCGAGACCGCAAGCAGTTTCGCACGCCTTTCGGAACTCCGCCAGTTTCTTTTGTCATTCGAGGGAAACCCTTCTTCCAAAACACGCCAACTATGCAATGACGTGGCAAATGCAGCAAAGGATCCCTCCGCGCGAATTCTTGTCTTCTCAAATTTTCTGGACCGTGGCGTCCGCGTCATAGCCGAGTGCTTACGCACCCTTAGTGTGCCACATCTAACTTATACTGGGCAGATTTCTCATCGCCAGAAGTCGCGGCAGATCAGGTCCTTCTCCGAGGGCCTTAAGCGAGTCCTCATATTATCCCCCGTCGGATTCGAAGGCCTCAATCTAAACAATACGACTCACATTTTTATCGCCGACCCGCATTTTAATCCAGAGGTAACACGACAACTCGTAGCACGAGCGACGCGAGCAAAAAGTTCCGTTTCCAAGGTGACCGTTTATCACTACATTGCCGTGTCCGACAAATTGGCCACCGGCACTGTGGATCAGGCGGTACGGCGAATCGCCGAGCGCAAGAATCAGGTTAATAACGAACTGAGGCACATCCTTTCCGACCTGAGCTTTGATAATTGTTCATCCGCTCGAATTGTGGAAGCATAGGAGGATACAGGGGAGAACGCCAGAACCAGGCTTACCACAGCTGCATAAGGCAAATCTCACTGTTCGCACTACGACACAACGGCACCGTTTCTCATAGGTTGCCAAGTAGTTTTACAACCTATCCATTAATTTTTAGGCTCTGTAGCCATTCCTCCCGCTACTGGCCGCGCAAAATAGTATATCGTCTAACACCACTCGGTTTGAGCGAACTTGCTAATGTAACGAGACATTAGGCCGTATGTAACGATATTTCACCACCGGTTGCGGTGGATGCGGGTAGGGTCGAAGCGGTCCACCGGGGCCGGTTTCTCCGCGGGAAACCCCACCAGTATGAGGCTGTGCGGAATGACGTGGTCCGGGATGTTGAAAATATCCCGCATCCCCTCCACACGGTTCTCGCGGGGATAGACTCCCGTCCACACAGCTCCCAGCCCGAGTCCGTGGGCCGCCAGCAGGATGTTCTGCGCGGCAGCCGCACAGTCAATGACCCAGTATCCCTTGGAAAGCTCCAGACTCAAGTCGCCGCACACCAGAATGCCCAGGGGAGCGGTGCGTGCAGGCTCGGCATTGGGAAAACGTGCGGCAATTTCCATCAGTGTAGCGCGATGATCAATGACCACGAACTGCCAGGGCTGAGCGTTTCTGGCGCTCGGGGCAGCCATCGCTGCTCGCAACAACTGCTCCTGAATGTCCTCCGGTACGGGACGCTCTTCAAAGGAGCGGATGCTCCGCCGCGTGAAGATGGCCGTCAAAACGTCCACGTGTCAACCTCCCGAACATTTTGCCAGTTCCACCAGGCAAGGACTCCGGGACCAATCCCCGGCAGCGCCCGCCTCCCCACCACGCCCTCCCCGCCTTTGAACCCGGAACACTCCCCCGCGAAAAACCGGGCTGCGCTGCCCGTTGATCCATCGTGCGGGCATCGACGTAGAAAGATAGTCTAGCACATAGGGAGCGCACGCTGAATCGCGAGCGAGGAACAGTCCGGATTAACGCGGCCTGCTTGAACCAAGTTGCTTCGGGCAGCGCAACGGCTCAGGTATCGAAGATCGGCCCTGCTTGCTACAATGACTCTACCTCAACTTCGGCAGTCAATGGACGGCAATTTTTGTCAATCCCATCGCGGGGTGATCCATCCCGACTTTTGCAGAAACGGATGAGATGCCCACGGATGCAATCTGTTGGTAGGGGCGATTCATGAATTGCCCCTACGGTTTAATCGGCAACTGAACCGAGCAGTTGGAACCCGATGGGCGAAATGGATGATCCAAGCTGGGAAAGCGGACCTGACAAACGGGTCCCGCGGGGTTGAATCTCGCTGCCGCGCCAACCTGTGTGGACATCCGGGTCTCCATCGCCAAGGGAAAAGTGGGGATGTATCAGCATCGCGGGGATAATTTTGGCCGGGTTTTCCCTCGACCACGCACAGCATCCCAAGAGAAGGACTCAAGGCATTCATGATTCGCATCGGGGACAACGGTTTGCCACAATGGGACTATCCCCGTTACGAAGCCGGGGAAAAGGTCGCCCTGTTCATTCCCTGTTACATTGACCAGTTCTACCCCCAGATTGCGCAGGCAGTGGTGGAAATCCTCCATCGCCTGGGCATCCCGCTTGTCTATCCGGAAGAGCAGACGTGCTGCGGTCAACCAGCCTTTAATTCCGGCTACTGGGAAGAAGCTCGCCGCGTCATCCGGCACTTTTGCCGGGTGTTTGCGCCCTATCGGTACATTGTCTGTCCGTCGGGCTCCTGCACAGCCATGTGTCGGGTGTTCTTCGAGCAGGCAGACCCTGAAAATCCGCAAGTCAGAGAGGTCGGCCGGCGAGTATTTGAGTTCACCGAGTTTCTGGTCAACGTGCTGGGAGTGACAGACTTGGGAGCCCGGTTTCCCCACAAGGTGACGCTTCACAGCGGCTGTCATGGACGGCGGGAACTGGGAATCCTCGAGCAGCCGATCACGCTTCTTAAAAATGTGAAGGATCTGATTTACTGTGAACTCCCCAACATCGAGGAGTGCTGCGGGTTTGGCGGGACATTCAGTGTGAAGATGCCCGGCACATCCATCGCCATGGGCGAATCAAAGGCCGCCAACATTTTGCGTTCCCGCGCGGATGTTGTTACTTCCGTGGACATCAGTTGTCTGATGCACGTGGGCGGTATCATGCGACGCAAACCAGAAATGCGGCATATCCGCGTCCTTCACATTGCTGAGATTTTGAACAGCCGGGAGTGACACGGGGCTACAATGAACTTGAAGGGTTCACTGTAAAAATTGGTGATTTTTGAAAGCTTTCTCCATCCCGGAGTTCCGGAGAGATGACGGTTGCCAATCAGCACCATGTGGTGTCACTTCGCGGGGCCGCCTTCTGGAAGGCCGAGAACAAGGGCTTGGCCGAGCCGCGAGGATCCAAAGCCCTCGGGGAATCGGCAGAACGCTCCAGCAAACACAACCGGCAGGTCGCCCTGGCCATTCCGTACTGGGAATCCTGGCGTGAGGCCGCGCACCAGGTCAAACGGTACGCGATCCATCATCTCCCGGAACTTCTCCAGGAATTTGAGCGCAACATCACGGCCAGAGGTGTGACGGTTCTCTGGGCCCGCGATGCCGAAGAAGCCAACCGCCATCTTCTGAACATTGTGCGCGAGCACAATGTGAAGACCGTGGTGAAGTCAAAGTCCATGGTCAGCGAGGAAATGGAGGTCAATCATGTGCTGGCCTCGGTGGGCGTCAAGGCCCTGGAAACAGACCTGGGCGAGTTCCTTGTGCAACTGGCGGGTCAGCGGCCGACCCATATTGTGACGCCCGCCCTTCACCTTTCCGCTGCCGATGTGGGGCGACTCTTTGCCGAAAAGCTTGGCGAACCCTTCACCACCGAACATGAAAAACTCACCGATATTGCCCGGCGGCATCTTCGGCAGGAGTATCTCCGCGCGGACATGGGGATTTCCGGGTGCAATTTTGCCCTGGCCGATGTCGGTGCGATCTGCGTCATTGAGAACGAGGGGAACGCCGGGCTGTCGATGGCGGCCCCACCCGTGCATGTCGTACTGATGGGCATTGAAAAGGTCATCCCCAGCATCGACTATCTGCCGCTATTTCTCAATTTGCTTGCGCGGAGTGGCACCGGGCAGAAACTGACAACCTACACGCACGTGCTGCTCGGCCCATCACCCGGCCGGAAGATGTATGTCATCATCATCGACAACGGCCGCTCCAATGTGCTGGCGGACCCTGCCGCCCGCAGCAGCCTCTTTTGCATCCGTTGCGGGGCCTGCCTGAATACCTGCCCGGTTTACCGTCGCGTTGGTGGTTGGGCCTACGGTTGGGTGTATCCCGGTCCGATTGGGTCCATCCTCACGCCGCACCTTGTGGGATTTGAGGAGGCCGGAAAACTGCCCTTTGCCTCGTCCCTGTGTGGGGCGTGCGGAGAAGTCTGTCCCGTGAAAATCGATATCCCCCATCAGTTGGTTCATCTGCGCCATCGGGCGGTGAACACGCGATCGCCCGTCCGATCGCCGTTTGAGCGACTGATTTGGCGGGCCTGGGCCTGGGCCATGTCTCACCCATTACTGTACCGGCTGGCGATGGGCGGCGTCCGGCTGGGGGTGCGCCTGGCGCGATTTCTGCCGTTCCACCCGGGTCCTTTGGGTGCGTGGACTCGGGGCCGGGACTTACCCGCCGTTCCGCCCCGCAGTTTCCGTGCCTGGTGGCGACGACAAAAGGAGCGTTATCATCAGACAGCGGCCAGTGCGACGAGGTCTGCTTCAAGGCACCAAAGCGCTGCAACAAACTCATGACGGGGTCGAAGGATTCTCCAAACCACGGTGTCGAGAAACGCTTTTTCCTGTTGGGCAGCTTTGACAGGCCGAATCACAAACAATCATCCGCAAGGACACAAGCACCATGGGCGCACGAGAAGTGATCCTGGATCGCATCCGAAAGAACCTTGGAACAGTCGCGGAGGAAAATCCGCCACCCGTTCCCGAGGTCTGGCCCCGGAGCCAGATCACTCCGGCGGACCTCGCACGCCGTTTCTCCGAGGAATTACGTGCCGTCCACGGCGAGCCGCTGCTTCACTGCGATTGGCCGGGCTTGCAGGAAGATTTTCAGACGCTCGTGGAAAAGTCAGGCTGGCGCGAGGCGCTGGTGATGGATCGGCCCCTGGCATGGCAGCTCGCCAACAGTGCTACGGGACTTCAAACCATCGCTATCCCAGACACCCCCGTGCCGCGCGATCTGGAAACCATTCCCGTTAGTATCCTGGAAGCCGAGTGTCTTCTCGCCGACACCGGATCGGCCGTGGTTGTTTGTCGCAATCCCGGCGAGCGACTGGCCTGCTATCTTCCCCCCGCGTGTGTCATCGTGGCCACCGTGGATCGACTCTGCGAGCACCTACCGGCCGCCTGGGACCAGATCACGCGTGTGGCCCGTCAGCCCGAAAGCCGCGGGGAATGCGTGATCATCACGGGTCCCAGCCGCACCGCGGATATCGAAAAGATTCTCATTCTCGGGGTTCACGGCCCCAAAAGACTGGTTGTCTATCTTATCGGTGCTGAATAACCGATCCCCGGCTCTTCAGAAAGCCGCAAGACAGGAAACCGCCGAGATGGTTCCGGCGGCGGAGCCGGTGGATCCACGGGGGGCAGTCGGATCGGGGCCGGTGTTGGTAGCAGGTCCTCTCGTGCCTCTCGGGTTTGCATGAGACGCTCCTCCTGACGCACCTCGTCGAGATGCTCCAGGAGAATGCGTTTCACCTCGAGAATGGCAAGCGGGTGAGTGTGGATTGTTGTATGCTCCGCGGGAACGGCCAGCTCGGAATTCGCGCGGTCCGAATGGGCACTTTCCCAGGAAAGAACACCATCCGTGGTGCCCGTCACACGGCCCCATAGCCCGCCATCCAGAGAGACCCCCACGATATTGTGATGAAGAACCCAGGACGCCCGGGGCGCATTGTTGAGCACCGGAAAAATGGGACACTCAGGAGCGAGTGCGTCCACGCTGTCGGTAATTTTGAGAAGGTTGTCGGGGATGAGCAGTTCCGCGTTCTCTCGGAAAAATCGTTCCTGCGTTTGCAGCAACTGCTGCGGAACCCGGATCAGCTGGGCGGCAAGTCGCTGTGTCATCCCATTAGAAAAATGCGATCCCCAGTGGGGAGTGGCCAGTGTTATGATGCGGCGAACGGAAGGGTTGGGATGGAAGAAGAATATCTCCCGCAGTTCGGCGAGGGTCTCCGGATCTGCGCGGACTTCGGAGAATGGGTGATCACTGACCAGCCGCCAGAACTCCTCGCCACTTTCAATCACCTGCATTTCGGCAATCAGCCCACCCATACTGTGACCGACGAGGATCATCTGGTCCAGCGCCGGCTGCACGTGCTGGGGATCGATCGTCTGCCGCAATTCGCGAAGTTCACGTCGGAACTGGGCGGCGGAAATCCAGAACGGTTGACCGGTGGGATATAAATAAAACCAGAACTGGTAGTTGTGGCGGATTTCCGGAATACTGCGGAGATCATTGAACATCTGCATCCAGGTCATGGGACTGGACCACCAGCCGTGAATAAAAACCACCGGAATCTTCTGCGGTTCATAGGGCTGGACCATGTACAGTCCCGTGAGCGGCTTGTCCCGCCCCGGTTGCAGCGTGAGGAGGGTTTCCGGTCGAAGCAGCCCCACGGTCGCCAGCGAGGGTCCAAAGGCAGGATTGGAGAGAAACGCCGCCAGAGGCGTTGTCAGATCAGCCTGTAACGGGACTTGTTTTCCGTTCACGTTGACATCACTGGTGGCCACCGGATCATACAACTCAAGTTGGGCCTCATAATGGCGCTCTTCTCGGGAGGATTTGGGCGACGCATCAAAATTGGGAAACTCCGGTCGCAGAAAGACGGTGACCGGGAAACTCAAGTCGGGCGGATAATACCGAGCGGCAGGCGGCTCTCCGGGGTAACTTTTTCGCACCGCGATGAGTGGCACTCCCAGCCCGAAACTGACGTGATGGTTCCGCAGGCCGATAATCCGATAATCCGACACGAACTCGAAACGGCCGAAATCCTCCGGCCGCCACCTCTCGTCACAGATAATGCACTTGAGCCTCCACACCGCATCGGCGGTGCGGACCTGGAACTCCGTCCCCGGCCGAAGCTGCTCCCCCTTGCAGACAATCCGCAGGGCAGATTCGAGGGCCGCGTTGTACAGATCGCAGGCGCCACGAAAATGGGGGTCGTATGCATTCCGGGTGGAATCAAAACGGGGGTCGAAAAGGTACTGGTAAGCCCGCAACACGGTGCCCCCGTACAGATCGAGCGCCAACCGCGGCTCCGTCCGCTCCAACCGACGCGCCAGAGCGAAACTCACCTCGGCATAGGCGTACAATCCCTCCAGGGAAGGCTCACGATCCACCACCGCCTGAACTTTCTCGAGCAACATTCGCGGAGGATCGTCAAGCGAGTTTTCCAGATCATGTTGCCGGAGAAACTGGCGGGTCCGCTCTCCCAGCGGGACAGGCTGCGGCCGAAACCACCCCGGTCGGGCCATCAGGCCGTGTCTGGGGAGAAGGCCTCGTCGTTCGAAACGCCGCAGCGCGCAGCCTAGCGAGGTCGCACACACAGCGACCAGGAGCACTGCCAGCAGCACTCGCGCGCCACGCCGTTGCATCAGCACGGGGCCATCCATAGGCGACGGGGGGATTCCCTTTCGGCCGGGGTACCCATCCAATCGCGCCGGATATACTCCCCCTCGTCCCGCCCGTCAATGGCGATTCGGCTTTCGGCAAGGGCAAAGGGCAAAGGGCAGGGGCAAAGGGCAAAGGGCAAAGGGCAAAGCTCATCAATGCCCTTTCACGGGGGACTGAAGTCCCGCGCCGAAAGCGGGGCTAAAGCCCCGCACTCCATGGAGTGCGGCGATTGATCGCCGATTTTTGGTAAAGGCTTTAACCTTCACAACCTTCCCGTTGGCCCAGAACGAAACCGGAGTAACCGCTCGGGGTGGAACCCGACCCTCCAATCCGCGCAATGGAGCGCCGCCTTCCGCGGTGGCCGTCGGCCCGGGTGGCACCGGGCCCTCCAATAAACGTGGATTCCACCCCAGCCGCGGCACTGGTAGGGGCGATTCATGAATTGCCCGTATCCCAGATTACGGGCGCTTCCGAAGGGACCCGTTCTGGAGGGACCTGCTTGTCAGGTCCGATGAACAGCGATCGTCGATCCATTCCTTCTCGCCGGGCACGACAAGCGTGCCCCTCCGAAAAAGTTCTGGAGGGACCTGCTTGTCAGGTCCGCTACACATTCCGCTGGTTTAAACGGTAGGGACAATTCATGAATTGCCCTTATGACAGGGGGTGTTTCGTAGCATGGAGATCTTTAAAGTGGTGATGGCTCATTCCAAAAAAAGCTAACGCCCTTCTCCTGGGTATAGCAGTTTGTCACGCTACACGGAAAGATTCTCAGTTATGACGGCTAGCGTAAGGCCGCCAGTCGTCGCTCCCAATCCAGCAGAAAACTTTCTCGCCACCGGTTGACTGTCTTGGCTCCGGCAAAATTGTTCTCTTTGAACTTGGGATCCGGATTATCGGTCCAGTATGGTCGTGACGAGTCAGGACGAATGAAAGAGCCTCCCCAATGCTCCGCCGTGGGGTCCTCGCTCGGTCCGCGCAGGAGGTACAAGACCGATGGGCTATCTCCCATCTTGATGTCACGTTTCTTGGTCCAGAAGAGGTTGCCCAATGCCCCGGCGCCTTTGACGTACGTCTCAACGAACGTAAAGTTACCCAGAATGCCACGCTGATTGCCACCCACGTACATTCCCCGAAAAGTTGTCTCGGCTTCGATCAGCCAAAGATCTGGATGATTTTCAACCACATAGTTTCGTGCGTTTGGGTCCATGCGTCGATTCCAGGAACTGATGAAGTACACGCGCAATTTCGGTTTGATATCGGGGCGATCGTGGATTGCCTGAGCCACATCCGTAATGGCCCCCCAAACAAGTACCCATAGCGGGCGGCAATCGTCCACGATTGCTCGTTTGATGATCCATTGCGACCCTTCGGTCGGCTGGCTGAAACCGAGCGGGGGAGAAGGATCCGTAGCCCCCTGTTTCGTAACGGCTTGCAAAGCCTCAGCCGAGGGAAATCGCTCTGAATATTGGCGAAGTTTTGGCAGGTCCCTGGCATAAGCGTCGATAACCTCCAAGATATGCTCCTTCCGACCCGACCCAGGTGGAGAGGAGATCAGTCCCTCGATGTCAAAACAATCCGCATACATGAGGAAGTGCACCATGGATTGGAAGTCGTCGGGGTCAGAACCGCCTATGTCGGTGCACACAATCACACGAAGGCGTTCACCCGACAGCGCGCCGTCCGATGGCTCACTCAACCCCTGTCTACCAAAAGAGACAACCGTCACGAGTGCAAGCATGTTTGAAATCAGGCGATTTCGTTGCAGGAAAATTGTGGACATAGTAATTTTCCCCAGCCGTTTAACTGGACTTCACACTTATTGACATCAGGTTGATTGTCCCTGGTAAGGCCTTTAATGTAACAATAGCACATCCTAATCTGTACCCTCCCGTAACTCGGCTTCACTTTTGGTCATCAGCCGGATGGCCACGCCTATTGTGCCCGATGTCACGTGGACCCGTGGTGTCAGAAGTCTTCATAGGGGCGATTCATGAATTGCCCGTATCCCAGATTACGGGCGCTTCCGAAGGGACCCGTTCTGGAGGGACCTGCTTGTCAGGTCCGATGAACAGCGATCGTCGATCCATTCCTTCTCGCCGGGCACGACAAGCGTGCCCCTCCGAAAAAGTTCTGGAGGGACCTGCTTGTCAGGTCCGCTACACATTCCGCTGGTTTAAACGGTAGGGACAATTCATGAATTGCCCCTACCGGTTTCCGAGATCCCATCGTCTCCCGCCCCGCGCAAGTTTATGAACGACCGCGAAGAGAACGGCTTCCAGCGCTTGAGATCCGTGTCTGCTTACGCGGTGCAGCAGGCTTCCACGAGACACGCACCGGCGCTGGCGCGGCAGATGTACACGCTGGGTTCGTTGCCGGTCTTCTGCTGGTACAATTGCGCCACGGTTTGGGAGAAACTCTCCGCCACCGCGGTTTCCACCAGTGCCACGGCGCAACCGCCAAACCCGGCCCCCGTCATCCGGGCCCCCAAACAACCCGGTTGCTGAAGGGCGATCTCCACCATCGCGTTGAGCGCCGGGCTGGAAACCTCGTAGTCGTCCCGCAGGCTTTTGTGGCTTTCCACCATCAGGCGTCCGAACTGCCGAAGGTCGCCTGCCTGGAGGGCCCGGGCCGCCCTCAGCGTGCGGTCGTTCTCAGTGATCACGTGACGCACCCGTCGCCGGGTGATTTCGTCCAATTCGTTCGCCCGCCGCGCGAATTCTTCCATGGTAATGTCGCGCAGGGCTTTCACCCCGAACTGTTGGGCCGTCCGCTCACACGCAGCACGGCGCTCGTTGTAGGCGGAGTCGGCCAATCCGCGACGGGTTCCGGTGTCAAGAATCACAATCCGTGCGGTGTCGGGGATGGGTACATGGGTCAATTCCAACGACCGACAGTCGATGAGAAGGGCGTGTCCTTCCTGGCCGCAGGCGGAAATAAGCTGATCCATGATGCCACACTGGACCCCCACCCACTGGTTCTCCGCCTTCTGGGAGAGAAGGGCCATTTTGACCGGATCCCAGGGAATTTCGGCAGTGGAAGAAAATGCCCTGGCGCAGGCCACTTCGAGGGCCGCCGACGAAGACAGGCCTGCCCCGATCGGTACGTCACCCATGATGACGCCTTCCCACCCACGCAGGAAAAATCCTTCTTCCTGGAGGGCCCAGGCCACGCCTTTCACATACTCCAGAGAACCCGAGTCGGAATGGCGGATGGCGTCCAGGTGGAATTCTCCGTATCGCTGCGTATCCGCAAAATGCACCTTGACCCATCGATCGGGACGCCGCCGAAGGGCAATCCATATTGCCCGGTCGATGGCCATGGGCAGTACAAAGCCGTCGTTGTAATCCGTGTGCTCGCCGATGAGATTGACGCGACCGGGGGCCCGCACACACAGATCGGGTGCCCCCTGCCACTTTTCTTGGAAGAATTTGACAAGGCTCTGGAAAGTCACCCTCATAGCTCGCGGAGACGACAAAAAACCAACAATGGGACGGACCACCAATCCCTCTCAGAGAGACGTCAACGGTCTCGCTCGGATCCCGATTTTTACGCCCGAACACGGCCGCCGTGGGGTTCAGTGCCCTCTCTCAAAAACGGCACAATTGTGGTATGGTGCCCCGTCAAGGTACGATCGTCAAGATAGACCACCAGGTGGCGGTTTCCCTTTTTCGAAATGTAACCGGCGGTTGCGTAACTCGGGGGGTGAAACTTCAGTTTGATGACCGTCCGAAAACGTAAAAATGGACCTTGAAACAGGCCTTTATCAAACAACCACTTGCTCCGAGACGAATCCTTCAGCCGAATTGGGATCGACGCCCAGTGCCGACGTGCCGCTGCCCATCCTTGTGACGGGGCTGGCAGGCGTGGCGGGCTACCATGCTTTTCGATGGTTGTCCGCTCGCTATCCCGGCCGGGTGTTTGGGCTGATTCCCGCCCGCAATCCGCACGTCAGGGGTGCACACGTCCTTTGCGGCAATATCGAGGATCGCGCGTGCCTGGAAACCCTCTTCCGCCAATACGAATTCGCGGCGGTGCTCGATGCGGTGGGCAATTGCGCCCTCAAACCGTGCGAGCTTGAACCCAAAATTGCCTGGATGATCAACGTGGAGGGGTTGAAAAACATCTTGCGTGCGGCGGGACACCACCGACCGCGAATTGTGCGATTATCGGTGGACCTCGTTTTCTCAGGGAAAAAAGAAGGCGGCTATGTCGAGGACGATCCGCCGGATCCTGTCACCGTGTACGGCAAAACGATGGCTGTGGCCGAACAGATACTGCTGGACGCCGATCCCACGGCCTGCATTCTGCGGATTTCGCTTCCCATGGGACGGAGTCCCAATGGCCATGCAGGGGCTATCGACTGGATCGAATCGCGATTTGCGGCGGGCCGACCGGCGACGCTTTATTGGGACGAAATCCGCACTCCGACCTATGTGGACTGCCTGAGCCGCGTGTGCTGGGAGGCTCTGCGTCGACCAATGGCCGGCATTTTTCACGCCGGTGGACCGGTACGACTGAGCCTCTATCAGATCGGGCAGATTATCAATCGCGTGGGCGGTTACGATCCCGACCTTCTCTTCGGAATTCCGCGGCGGATGGCGGGTCCGATTCCACCCCGAGCAGGCAATGTGACGATGGATAGTTCAAAACTTACCCGCACGTTGGGCTATGCTTCTTTTTTGCCCTGGCCATTCGACCGGCGCCTGCTGCCCACCGATCGAGAATGGCATCGGCGAAGGGAGCCGTTTTGGCCTGAGTTGCAGAGTGTGGGGAGTTTGCGTGACGCGGGTGCTATAGATAAACTGTTGTGTCAGCCGCACAAGCTGGAGGAAATAGAGTCAGTGAGCGTTCTCCGGTTGCCAAGGCAATTGGGGAAAACTTGCGGATATTGACGAAATCGCAATAAACTCCTGCGTTCGGTTGACCGACAAAACAAGCGAGAGGCGATGCCCGCTCTCCGCAGCGGCAGCAGGCTGGCTGATATGAACAGACACTCGCACGTGCATCCCTCGACGTTTCAGTCCGGTGTAATCCAGTGCGTTCCCTGGGCGGCAAGCGTTGAGGGCGGCACAAGGCCCTCGGGTATGGCGTTCATAAAAAAGAGGAACTCGGCAGGAATCCGGCGCTGGCCTTGCTGCAAATTGGGCAGTCACTGGCATCAGGTGACCACCTCCGTGTGCTTCTGAAGAGGACCTTCCGGTGTTGCGACTTTCGGTGATCATCCCCGTTGTCCGCACGCTGCCACGTCTTGAAGACACCCTCGTCTCCGTCCTGGAGTACGGACCGGACAATTGCCAAGTGATCGTCGTCCTGGATCAGCCCTATTCCGATCCGTATGGCCTGGAAGGAGAAATCACGTTCATTCGAGCGGGGGAGGGATTGCAGCTCGCCCGGGCACTCAATTTGGGCTGTCGCGCGGCAAGTGGCGAATGGATCCACTTTCTTCCCTGCGGTAATCTCGTGGCACGGAACTGGGCGGAAAACGCGCTCACGCATGCCACCGACCGGCGCATCGGGGTCATTGTCCCGCTGACGGTGGATGCTCGGGATGAGTCGCGGATTCTGGCAGCCGGAATGGGCTACGATAATGCTGGACGGCTCGTCCACCTTCAACGGGGGGTTTCCCTCGAGGGAACAACCCTCGCCCACCGCAGTCGGGTTTTACCGCATTTCTCCGGGGCGTTCTTCCGCCGGGACACGCTCCTGGCGCTCGGAGGAGCGGACGAGTCGCTGGGAGACGGCTGGGTCCTTGCCGACGTCACCCTCCAGTTTTTCCGTGCCGGTTTTGTCAGCGTTCTGGAACCAACCTGCGTGGTGCGGGGTGATCCTGCTCTGGAGCCTGTGGGCTATGACTACGCGGCTGCCCGAGACGCCGAACGTTTCTTCTGGCGGTGGAGTGATCGTCGTGGTTCCACGATTCTCCGGCATCTCGCCCTGCTGACCGGTCAGACGTTGGCCGCCCTTCCGCGAGGACAGCTCTGGCCGCACGTCGCCGGGCGGCTCGCCGGGTGGCGAGGCAGCGCCGCCACAGGGCTTGTCAAAAACAATGGAACACTGCGGTCAGCCATCCGGCAAAATGCCTGCGACCGTTCCCCGCCCGAGGCCAGCTACATCGCCAAAGCGGGTTGATGACAAAAAGCCCGGTCCGGCTTGGGAGTACAACTTCCAGGCATCCCGGTTGGAAGGGCGGTCAAACGGCGGATTCTACCGAAGTTCTGTGTCCATTGCCCGCAGAGGACTATGGACTCGGGGCTGACTGATCGTCCGGCGGTTTTCTATCACTCCAGCTTATTCGCCGACCGCCTGCGCCGGATCGGAGATGACATCCTCGATGCAGATGGCCTTGTGTCCCTTAAAAATACCGGGCCGGGCAAGGAACTTGGGGATACCTTCCACCCGAACGAGCAGCGGCGTGTGGATATCTTTTTTGGTGGTGATGATGTCGCCCACCCGAAGACCAATGAGGTCCTGCGTGGTGATGGTGGTGCGTGCCAGTTGGACAACGAGTTGCACGGTGGAAGTGCGAAGAGCCCGACCAATCCGCTCGGTCGCGTCGGGGCTGACCTGGCGCTTTCCGTAGGAGGCCCAACTGTTGGCGGAAAGTTTATTGGCGATCGGCTCGATGGCGTTGTACGGAATACATAGATTAGCCATTCCGCGGACTTCGCCCAGCGCGAGTTCGAAGCTGACCAGCACAATCACTTCGTTGGGGGGCACAATCTGAACGAGCTGCGGGTTGCTTTCCACACGGACGACGCTCAATTCCAGGGGGAGCACATTTTCCCAAGCGCGTTTCAATTCTTCCAGAAAAAGGGAAGTGATTCGTCCCACGAGCCGCCGTTCAATCTCGGAAAGCGGCCGTCGGGTAATCGGCGTGGGTTCCCGACCACCCCCCAGCAACCGATCAATCATCGGATAGAGGATGGTCGGATTGATGTCCAGAATGAAGTGTCCCTCCAGCGGTTCCGCGCGAATGAGGTTGAAGCACGTGGGATTGTCGAGGCTGAAAACGAATTCGCTGTAGGTCAATTGATCGACGCTGGTGAGCTTCACTTCCACCATGCAGCGGAGCATGGCGGACAACCCGGCGGCAAAATTGCGGCTGAAACCCTCATGAAGCGTCTGGAGCGATCGCATTTGCTCTTTGCCGACCCGCTCCGGACGCTTGAAATCGTAGGGGATGATCTTTTCCCGCGATTTTTTGACCGGCGGTGGTGGCGAAGAAGCCGCCGGCGCAGTGGGGACATCCCGGGGAGCCTCGGCGGGCTTACCTTTTCCGACCGACGCGAGAAGACTCTCGATTTCAGCCTGCGTCAGAACTTCGTCGGACGACATGCGATCCTCCGCCAACAACACCTCCGTGTGAAGATGCCGTCACGAAACATCAGCACGCAGTCCTCAGCCGGTGCAACACCACCCCGGCAGGACGCTGCGTGTGTCATTCCCGCACCTGACCGTTGCCGATGACCACGTACTTGTAACTGGTCAGTTCATTGATTCCGCAAGGACCCCGCGCGTGGAACTTATCGGTGCTGATTCCGATTTCCGCGCCCAATCCGAATTCGCCGCCGTCATTGAAACGCGTGCTGGCATTGACCATCACGGCCGAGCTATCGATCCTTTTGGTAAACTCCTGGGCGGCGATCAGATCACGCGTCACAATCGCCTCCGTGTGTTTCGAGCTGTATTTGTTGATATGCTCGATCGCCGCGTCCAGATCCTCGACCACCTTCACCGAGATGATGGGGCCCAGGTACTCGGCGTAATAATCGTCTTCCGTGGCGGGTTTGGCAGCCGGAAAATATTGCCGGGTGATTTCATCACCCCGGATTTCAATACCACGCTCGGCAAGCGCCTGAAGAATCCGGGGCAGGAGCGTGCTGGCAACAGCCTTGTGGAAAACGAGTGACTCGGCCGCGTTGCAGACGCCCATTCTCTGGCACTTGGCGTTGACGACGATCCGTTCCGCCATATCCGGATCGGCGCTGGCATCCACATAGACGTGGCAATTACCGGCGAAGTGCTTCATGACCGGCATTTTAGCCTCTGCCGTCACCCGCCGGATGAGACTTTCCCCGCCGCGTGGAATGGTCAGGTCGATGTATTCCGGAAGGTTGAGGAAGTGTCCCACCGCTTCGCGGTCGGGCGTTGCCACGAGCTGGATGGCATGGGTCGGCAGACCCACGTCCGCACCGGCTTCCATCATGATGTCCACGATGGCCTGGTTGGAATGGGCTGCCTCTTTCCCACCACGCAGGATGACGGCATTCCCACTTTTGACACAAAGCGCCGCCGCGTCCGCGGTCACGTTGGGCCGGGACTCGTAGATAAAGAAAATGACCCCCAGCGGGACCCGCACTTTCTGCACGAGCAACCCGTTCGGCCGCACCGAAGACCAGATCACCTCCCCGATTGGTTCCGGGAGCATGGCGATCTCTTCCAAAGCGCGGGCCATGGCCTCGATGCGGGAAGGCGTCAGCTTGAGACGGTCGATCTGGGCGTCTGTCAAACCAAACGACGGGGCAGCGGCGAGATCCTTATGATTGGCGTCCGTCAGTGCGACCATCCGTTCTTTCATCAGTTTCGCGCAGCGAGACAGCCACTGCTGCTTGATCGCACCGCTGAGCCGCGCCAGTTCAACCGACGCCGCGCGGGCACGCCGGGCCACTTCCAAGCAGTATTCCTTAAGGTCAAAAATCCCGTTCTCGTTACCCATAGGCGCGAGCAGTTATTCCTGTTGCGAGCGTGTGTCCGTCCCAACCGGCTTTCAAACGGCTGGTTAACGGCGATCTGTCAAGACATTCCCTTGAGGAAGTATCCCGATTTCCGGCCTTGCCGTCAACCGACGTTTCGCCCGAGTCATCCCCATTTCCCCACTTTTCCTCTGGCAACGTGCATGCGTACCTCCACAGGGGTTTGGTGGGAGCGAAATACCACCCGGAGGGACCCGCGTGTCACGTCCACCTGTCGGAGGGATCTGCTTGTCAGGTCCGCTACACATTTCGCTGATTAAACGGTAGGGGCAATTCATGAATTGCCCCTACAACGTCGGAGGGACCCGCCTGTCGGGTCCGATGAACACCGATTGATGACCCATGCCACTTCACCGGGCACGACAAGCGTGCCCCTCCGGAATTCTGGGGGACACCTGTCGGA
>ERZ795043.189-NODE-189-length-72980-cov-35.437353_pt1 | contig 72980 bp, 64 predicted proteins | sample MGYA00375127_ERZ795043 | MGnify/ENA primary metagenome ERZ795043 (study PRJEB30172, sample SAMN05518447) | compost metagenome | isolation source: Feedstock adapted compost from Newby Island compost facility, Milpitas, CA | place: USA:Newby Island compost facility... | reverse complement strand
TCCCTGACATTTTCATAGAACAGTTAACCTGACATTTTCACAGACGCTTGACATGACATAAACTTTATCCGTGCCGCACCGCCCGCTTGCGCCCGCCTGCAAAAACTCTAACGGACATACGCGACGCTTAGCGCCGATTTTTGCCCGTTTCAAAATTCTAACGGACATGGGCGACGCTTAGACGACATTTTGGCGGGATAAACGGAATGATTTTGCTTCTAAGCGTCTGTCATGTCCGTTAAAATTTAAAATCTCCGAATTTTGGCCTCTAAGCGTCTCTGGTGTCCGTTAGAATTTTCGTCCGCCATGGGCTGCCGGGTCGGGGCTCCGGAGCTGCTGAAACGAATGCGCCGAAACGGCCAGCTGGTACCGGCGATACCGCTGTTTGCCGCCCAGGACAATAAGGAGGTTCAAATTGACCAGTTTAGCCAAAATGCGTCTTGTGTGCCTATCCGACAATTTCAGATGCCTGGCCAGTTCCGATGCCGTGAATGGACGCAGCAGCTTGCGGGCAAATCGCAGGGTTTCTTCTTCGGCCCAATCCAGCGCCGCATCCGCCGCCGGCATCGACACAAATTTTCCGACAAAAGACAGCACCAGCTGCTTGCAAACCTCCGGATCTTCCACAATGGACAGGTAGGCTAACGGCAAAAAGTGCCATCCATCCAGCGTAAGCAGCGCCTGCTTCATGCACAAATCTTTAAACCTCCACGCTTCAATATCTCTCGCATGAGAACGGTAGCCGTGGATTTCGATGCACCCTTTGGCGCCGCCGGGCATGTAGGCCAGGTCAAGATAACGATATCGATTGCTGAAGTCGCGGATCTCCCACTCCGGATACAAGTGATCCAAATTGCCGATGACGGGGTACCAGACGGTTCTCAGAAACTCAATGGTCGCATGGCCCAATCCTTTCCTCAGCAACTCCTTTCTGCGCGGATTAGTCTCCTCTTCGATTTGCCTGGCCATCCACTCGGCGTAAACCACCTCAAAGCTTCCCAATTTCTCCACCTCCGTGAAAACAGCAAAAAAGCCGCCTTGACCGGGGAAACGGCAAGCGTCCCCGCATCAAAGCGGCATGTGCTTCATGCCCTTCAATTGGTTCCATGTGCAATTTAATCAAATTATAACCGAACATGGGGCGGCGTCAAGGCCGGACTTGACCCGTACTTTCCGCCAAGCGATGAGATGGGGCCGGCATGCGCCGGCATATGTCAAGGTATATATCTGACACCATAACGTCCGCGGCGGGAGCGGAACACTTCGATTTCCTTCGGGATGTCCATGCCAAACAGCCACCAGTCGTGCTCCAGACGCCGGACGAGGCAGTTCGCCTGAAATTTGGTGTCGTAAAGCCGCAGCCAGTATACCCAAGCCACGTCCCAATTCCCTCCGCAATGAAAATGCCGTCTGACTGTATCATGCGCAAGGCGCCGCAATTTCATAACGAAAAAACGAGCCCGGCGCCTTATTCGGCGCCGGGCTCGCGGACCGGCCCTTTCCGGCCGCGGGCGGCTCTTTTATTCGATGACGATCGGCCTGGCTTCGATCGACATGCCGCCGCCACCGCCGCCGCCGTAGATGTCATCCCAGAAGCCTTCAATGGGACCGTCCGGATTGGCCTTGATTTTCTGCAGCAAGTCGTTGCCCTTTTGCTCCAGCCACTCCAGCGCTTCATCCACGGTACGCTGTTTCTGGAAGACGGAGCTATAAGCCACGCTCACCAATTCGTTCATCATGTACAGGTTCGGTCTTTCCCGCAGCAGGCGCTGTTCATTCAGCGAGCTGCCCGGCCACGGCGCCGGCTGCATTTTGGTGAACGCCTCCACGTTATAGGACATGCCTTCGCGGGGCTTGATGTAGGCAACGCGCGTGGGCATTTCGTAGGTGCTGCGGGATTTGAACTTGGCCCAATCCTCGCCGTTGATGAATTTGACGAACTCCCAGGCGTCCTTGGGATTTTGCGCCTTGGCGTTGATGGCAACCAGCGAGTTGATGGAGATGTTCATGCCCACGCCGGGCACGGCGTCATGATACGGCGTGGACACCACATCCCATTCGATGGGCTCCATGCCGATTTTCTCCGCGTTTTCGTTCAGCGTCTGGAGGTCATTGATCAGGCTGTATTCGCCGATGGTCATCGCGACGCGTCCCAGGAAGAACGGACGGCCCGAGAACGGGTTGTAGCGGTAGGGCTCCCCTTCTTTCCACGGCTGATAAAAATACTGCATGTCTTCCTGCGACGGAATGACCTTCGCTTCACGCAGATCGTAGATCGTCTGCCACAGCTTTTTCCATTGCGGCGTGTTGACGGTCATGCGCTCGGCCTGGTCGTCGTACATTTTCAGTTGCAGCGGCGCCGCAAATTGCTGGACTTCCCAGTACGTATCCACCATTCCGCCCCAGGAGTTGAACGTGAAGCCGAAGATCGCGTCCTCTCCGGAACCCCGCGCGATTTGCCGGGCCAGCGCGAACACTTCATCCCAGTTCATGTTGTCCTGCGGCGGATTGACGCCGAGCTCGCGGAACAGTTTTTTGTTGTAATACAAAGCGGACGGGTTGAAGGTCGGCGCCAGCGCGTAAATGTTGCCGTTGCCCTGGCTGCGGATCGCTTCTATGACGGATTCGACGAATACGCCGGCATCCAGCTTGTCTTCCTTCATCAGCGGATCAAGCTGCATCAGCATGTTCTCGTTGACCAGCGGCCCGAGATAGAGGATATCCAGAATCATGACGTCCACCGGATTGGTGCCGGTCATGATTTCCTTGATTTTCTCGAGCACATCCGGCTCCCGGTAGCGGCCGTTCTCGTCGATGTTTTCAAACTGCTGCTGCTGATAATCGATGGCCGGCACAATCTCGATGTCGATACCCGGATGGGAATACTCGAACATGTCGGTGTACTGCGAACGGACCCACGATTCGTCCGATTTGCTGCCGTATATGACGCCGATGCGAAGCGTCCGGCGGTTTTCCGGGTCATTCGGGTCGCCCGACGGTGTGCAGGCCGCGAGGACCGAAGCCACGAGCGCGAAACAAAGACTGACGAGCGTCCATTTGCGGATGCGCTTTGCGTTGGTTTTCATGCGGTTTCTTCCCCTTCCAATGATTTGGGCGCACGAATGATGATCTTGTCGCCCTCCAGTTCCATGCTGGCCCTGCCTTCGATGGACAGAGCCTGCAAAAATTCCTTCGGCACCTGCAGCCTTCCGGCCCGGTCGACCACGACGAACGCTTCATGCACCTCCCCCGTTGGCGAGCCGGCACCAAACGGAATGGGCGCGTCCAGATTCGGGTTGCGCTTGATGAACTCCGTGCTCGTCATTCCGTCGCGGATGGCCACGACGCGGTCCACCATGCCCGCCAGCGCAAGATCGTGGGTGACAATGACGATGGTGACTCCCAGCTCACGGTTGAAGCGGCGGAAAATGTCCAGGATGATACCTGCGGTCTTGGTGTCCACCGAACCCGTCGGCTCATCGGCCAGCAAAACTTGCGGCTTGTTGGCGAGGGCGATGGCGATGGCCACGCGTTGCTGCTCGCCGCCCGAAAGCTGCGCCAGCTTGTTGTGCATCCGGTCTTTAAGGCCGACCCATTCCAGAAGCTGCTTCGCGTACGCGCGGTCCGTTTTTCCCGCAATCATCATCGGCACTTCCACGTTTTCCAGCGCCGTAAGGTACGGCAAGAGGTTCCGGGCGTTGTTTTGCCAAATAAAGCCGACCGTTTCCCTCTTGTATTTGACCAGATCCTTTTCGCTGGCTTTCAGGAGGTCCCAAGGGCCGACGGTCACCCGGCCCGCCGTGGGCCGGTCCAGCCCGCCCAGGATGTTAAGAAGCGTGGACTTGCCGCTGCCGCTGTTGCCGATGATGGCCATCATCTCCCCGGCCTGAACCGTCAGGTTGAGCCCCTGGAGCGCGACCACCTCGAGGTCTTCCGTTTTGTAAATTTTTACGAGGTCTTCGCAACGGATCACGGCTCATCGCTCCTCTCCGAGCTTGACTGCCTGGTGGACGCGCAGCCTGCGGATATGTACGATCAGCAAGGCCGCTCCGATCGCCATCATGACGCCGATGACGACGGACAGGCGCATCGTGTCCACCGGCGAAAACACGACGCGGAAAGGCGGAATCTGATTGACCGTGTTTTCGGTCGTCTGCAGAAAAGGCAGAAACAGATAGCTCGTGATTTTGCCGATGACAAACCCCAGCGCAATGGACAGGCCGGCAGTGAACACCTGCTCCAAAAAGAGCATGGACGTCAGTTGCCTGCGGAAAAGCCCCATTGCCCGAAGGACGCCGATCTGCACCGTGCGCGAGGACAGATTGAAAAACCAGTAGAGCAAATAACCCGCCAGCGTCACGATGACGGTCACGAAAAAGCCAAGGCTCAAAATCCCGAACACGCCGCCCCGCGACGGGTGTTTGCCCTGCGCGATCAGCTCGCTTCGCATGTCGCTGATCTGCGCGATTTCGATGCCGTTTTCCAGCAGGATCGGAATGATGGGCGCCACTTTGGCGTCGGGCTCCATTTTCAGCCACACGTCGTACGGGATCATCGGGATCTGGTCATAGATGTAATCAAGGTTGGCCACCACAAACGGCGCCTCGTTCGGATATTCGGTCGGCCAATATTTTTCGATGCCGATCACGACGAATTCGATGGACTCGCCGTTGATGAACGCCTGCACCGTATCGCCCCGCTCGAGCCCAAACCGTTCCGCCAGATTGGCCGAGATGATGGCCCCTTCCGGCACCTGTCCGAGCCATCTCATATACGTGACCGGATTTACGCTGAACATATCCGTGCGCAGCCAGGCCACGCGAGGAAATTCCGTATTGACGATGCCCATCACCACACCCTGGCCCGCCGTCCGGCCGGAGACGGACAGGTTGGCGGGCGCCTGCAGCACGCGGGTGGCGTGCGCGACGCCGGGCAGCGTGCGGAACACTTCAAAGGGCGGTTCGCTGTAAATGATCCGCGACGGAATCGGCCGAGCAGGCTGTCCGCCGCCACCGCCGCCCCCTCCGCCGCCTCCGTTTCCTCCCCCGCCTCCGCCGCCTTGCGGCGGGGTTTGGGGCTGGACAAACTCCGTCCGCCCTTCCCACACGGTTTTCAGCACCACGTCGGTGCCGAACTGGTACTTGATCCGCTCCTCCGCATTCAGGCCGATGGTGCGCGCCGCCGAAGCGTTGTACACGCCGAGGCCGATGGTGAGAATCAAAAGGATCATCAGCGGATAGTAAGCTTTGGACGATCGGGAAAGCTGGGTCACCGCCAGGTACAAAGGCACCGGCATCCGCTTGCCCCACAGCCAGTTGACCAGCTTGAGCATGAGCGGAAAAACGCGGAGGAAAATGAGCCCCGCCGCAAAAATTGCCAGCGCGGGCACAAAAAACAGGAACGGCTGCACGCTGAGCTGGTCCGTCGTCAGGCCCGTGCGGAAAGACACCAACTGCCGCTCGCTGAACAGGTACCATCCGTAGGCGGCCACCCCGGCCAGCGCCAGATCGAGGAACCATTTTTGCCAGAAAGGCTTTTTCTCGGTGCGGGCCATGTTTCTTTTGTAATCCACGATGGTGCTGCGGGTGAACACCAGCGCCGGGATGACGGCGGCCCCAATGGCCACCAGCACCGCCGCCAGCGCCGCCAGCGCGCTGTCGGCGCTGAAGCCCACGGGGATGGCCTTGCGGTTGACAAATTCCAGAAATCCGCTGGAGGCGCCGATGCTTTTGGCCATAAACCAGCCAAGAAGCGGCCCCGCAAGGAGCGAGACTGCGCCGAGAATCGCGCCTTCCAGAAGAAACATAATGAAAATTTGCCGCTTGCTGGCGCCGCGGCTGCGCAGCACCGCGATGTCGGTGCGCTGTTTTTCCAGCGACTGGCGCGCGTTCATCGTGATGAAATAAAACACCATCGCGATCATCGGCGCCGCCAGCATGAACAGCATCGTCTGCAGCTGAATGCTGCTGCGCCGGAATTCGCTGAGCATTTCGGCGAAGGAAATTTCCACGCGGGCGTCGCTGGAGCGCTTGTAGATTTCGATCTCGATCCGGTTCAGGGCGGATGCCAGCGGCGAAAGCTGGCTCGTCTTGATCTCGCGCAGATCATAGGCGGCGAACCATTTCACCGACTGCAGCGGGATGCCCCGCCGCTCCGCCAGATCTTCCAGCAGGGCCGTTTCGGAAATGAACAGATACCCGAGCAGCGCATCCAGTCCCTGATACCAATAGGGATCTGCGGGATCGGCCGGCCGAAAAGCGCCGACGATTTCCACGCGGAGCGTTTCATTGTTTCCGCCGTAAAGGGGGTACAAAAGCACGTCCCCCACGTGGAGATCGAGCCTGTACAGCGCCTCTTCGAACATGACCGCCTGGATCGTGCCGTCCGGCGCCGGACGCTCGGCAAACCAGGTGCCCCCGGCCATTTCCGCCTTATCCCGCAAACCGCCAAGCGACACCAGCGTCATGCGCCGCGTGAGAGAAGCGTCCACCTTGGACGGATCTTCCGGCACCACTTCCGTTGGGCGCAGCGCGGCGATCTTTTGGGCGGATTCGATAGGGAAACCGATGCGCTTCGGCACTTCTTCCGAAATGTATTCGTCCACGCTCTTCAGCGCCGTCCAGTCGGCACGGCCGCCAGGCGGCTGGTAGCCGACCAGCAGAGTCCCGGCGGGCAGGCCCTGGCTGTTTTCTTTCAGCGACTCGGCCACAACCCGCTTCAGGGCGCCGTCAGCGTACATCGGGATGCTGCTCGTGAAGGCGACGGCGACAATCAGTCCCGCCAGCGCGCTGAGGGTGAGCCAGCGGTTATTCCACATTTTGCGAAACAAAAAACGAATAAGTGCGTTCATGGATCAGCGACCTACGACTTTCTGGCCAGGCGTAAGCCCCTCTAGAATTTCAACTTCCGTGGCGGTTTGCTGCCCCACCAACACGTCCACTTCCCGCTTCGTGCCGTCGGCTTCCGCCACCTGCACGTACGTTCTGCCGCCAATGGTGCGCAATGCGGACACCGGTATGACCACCGCATTTTCCTTGCGGCTCACGATCACCGATACGGACAGCGGCGTGCCGCGTTCGACCGAATCGGGCAAATCCGGCACATCCACGAGCAGATACTGATCCAGCCGCCCGGGCTCGTTTGCGCCGCCTTGCTGCCTGGGGGCCGGGACCTGCGTAACCTTGCCCGTCAGCTTCCCGACGCCGGCGATGTCCACCACCGCTTCCATGCCGGCCGTCACCTTGCCCAGATCGCTTTGGGTCAGCGTGGCGGCCACCACTTTCCGGCTCGGGTCGGCAATGACGCAGACCGGATCATAGGCCTTCACCGCATCGCCTTCCTGCACGGATACCGACACCACAACGCCGTCGAATTCCGCCGTCAGCATCGCCTTGGCGATGTCCGCTTCAAACTTGGCGATCTCCTCGCGTGCTTTTTCAAAGTTCAGCACGGCCTGCTCGAACTCCACGGGGTCCATCTCATCCTGTTTGCGGAGCGTTTCTTTCATGTTCAATTCCAGCTGTCTCATGTTTATTTGCATCTCGCGAAGCATCTGGCGCATGTCGTCCACATCCAGCTCCGCCAGCGGCTGCCCCGCCGTCACCTGCTGCCCCGGCTGCACGTACACCTTCTTGACGCGCTTGTTGTCCAGCGTAAAATACATTGTTTTTTCCCGGGCGGTCAAAATGCGGCCCGATGCGGTGACTTTCGTCTCCAGCGTCTTCGTCGTCACTTCATATTCGGGCTTCTTGGAGATCTGGGGCAGCTGGATGTCCGACAGATCTTCCTCCTCGGGCTCATCCGGCAAAAGCGCGCAGCCTGCCAGCGCGACGGCCAAAAGCGCGATGGCCGCCCCTTTCGCCGCGCGCTCCGCGTTACGCCTGACGCTGCGCGTCCGGGACAAAAACCCCGTCCACCATTTCATAAACATGGTCCGCTACCTCCATAATTGTCGGGTCGTGGGTGGTCATGCAGATCGTTACGTTTTCGCGGGCCACAATTTCCCGAAACATTTTGATGATCTGCGCCGCCATCTGGCTGTCCAGTTCGGCGGTGGGTTCGTCGGCCAATATCAGCGCCGGGCGGTGGGCGATGGCCTTGGCAATCGCCACCCGCTGCTGCTCGCCGCCGGAAAGCTCGAAAGGACGGTGATGCATGCGCCGGCCGAGGCCGACCATCTCCAGGCACTCGGTGACGCGCTTCTTCCATTCGGAGCGGGGAATGCCCGCCATGCGCAAAGAAAGTTCCACATTTTCGTAAGCAGACAAAAGGGGCATCAGCGCGTAGGACTGAAAAATAAAGCCAATCTCGCGCCGGCGCAGTTCGGTTCTGCGGTTATCGTCCCACTCATGGAACGGTTGGCCGCGAAAATAAATCTCCCCCTTCGTCGGCGTGTCCAGGCCGCCCATCAGGTTGAGCAGCGTCGTCTTGCCGGAACCGGACCGGCCTTTGAGCATGACGAGCTGCCGGGGATACAGTTCAAGATCGATGCCTTTCAGCACTTTCAGCTCCGTTCCGTTCACCTCAAAGGACCGCTCCACGCCGCGCACGGAAAGAATCGGCTCATCCGGCGCATATTCTCTCTTCGGCGGGGCGGAAAGGTCCGGCCCGGAAGCGGAAAGCGCCTGCTCTTGGGCCCGGCTGCCTTTTCGCGCCGGATGAAGCCGCAGCCAAGCGGGCATCGCTGCAACCTCCCTTGTCATGGTCTTCAAATAAGATTAACGAGGCATTCGCTGCAAAAGTTACAGCATTTATGAAAAGTTTATCATTTTTCGTCGGGGATTGGACAGCTTTCCCCTTTATAAGCGATGGCGTTTTTGTGTATGATGGTATGTATGATGGCGAAAACAGGCAAAACGTTTTGATGAGGCAGGTAGAACCCATGGAAGCGGCAAAAACGTCTTCGTCCAACTTTATCCGGAACATTATTATTGAAGATTTGGAATCCGGCCGGGTCAAGGAAGTCGTGACCCGTTTTCCGCCGGAGCCCAACGGCTATCTCCACATCGGGCACGCCAAATCGATCTGCCTGAACTTCGAGCTGGCGGACGAATTTGGCGGGCGCACGCACCTTAGATTCGACGACACCAACCCGCTGAAGGAAGACACCGAATACGTGGAAGCGATCAAGCGCGACGTGGAATGGCTGGGCTTTCAGTGGGACGCGCTGTATTTTGCGTCGGACTATTTTGAGGAGATGTACAACCGGGCCGTGCTCCTGATCCGCAAGGGCCTCGCCTATGTGGACGACCAGTCGCCCGACGAGATCCGCGAAACCCGCGGCACGCTGACGGAACCCGGCAAGGAAAGCCCCTGGCGCAATCGCTCCGTGGAAGAAAACCTGGATCTGTTCGAGCGGATGCGGAAAGGCGAATTCAAGGAAGGCGAAAAGGTGCTCCGGGCCAAAATCGACATGGCTTCCCCGAACATCAACATGCGGGACCCGGTCATTTACCGCATTCTGCATGCCCGGCACCACAACACGGGCGACAAGTGGTGCATCTATCCGACGTACACCTTCGCCCATCCGCTCGAGGACGCCATCGAGGGCGTCACCCACTCCATCTGCACCACGGAGTTTGAAGATCAGCGCCCCTTCTACGACTGGGTCATCCGCGAATGCGAAATGCCCCATGTGCCGCGGCAGTACGAGTTTGCGCGGCTCAACATGACCAACACGGTGATGAGCAAGCGCAAGCTCAAGCTGCTCGTGGACGGCGGGTACGTGGACGGCTGGGACGATCCGCGCATGCCGACGATTTCCGGACTCAGGCGCCGAGGGTACACGCCGGAAGCCATCCGCAACTTCTGCCGGGAAATCGGCGTCAGCAAGGCCGTCAGCGTCGTCGATCATCGCATGCTGGAGCATTTCATCCGCGAAGACCTGAAGCTGAAGGCGCTCCGCACGATGGCGGTGCTCGATCCGCTGAAAGTGGTGATCACCAACTATCCGAAAGGGCAGATCGAATGGCTGGAGGCCGAAAACAACGCGGAAAATCCCGAAATGGGCACGCGCCAAATCCCCTTCTCGCGGGAAATCTACATCGAGCGCGACGACTTCATGGAAACGCCGCCGCCCAAGTATCACCGGCTGTATCCCGGCAATGAGGTGCGGCTGAAGCACGCCTACTTCATCAAGTGCGAAGAAGTGATCAAGGACGAAAACGGCCGCGTGGTGGAACTGCGCTGCACCTACGACCCCGCCACCAAAAGCGGCTCCGGCTTTACGGGCCGCAAGGTCAAAGGCACGATCCACTGGGTGGAGGCGTCCCATGCGGTGCCGGCCGAGTTCCGGCTGTACGAGCCGCTGATCCTCGACGATGAAGAAGACGACAGCGACTCGTTCCTGGACAAGCTGAATCCGAACTCGCTGACGGTGCTGCACGGGTTTGTGGAACCGGGCCTGAAGGACGTCGCCGGCGGCGAGAAGTTCCAGTTTTTCCGGCATGGCTACTTCAATGCCGATCCCAAGCACACCAAACCCGGACATCTCGTGTTCAACCGGATCGTGTCGCTCAAAAGCTCTTACGATCCCAAGGAATTTCAATCGTGACGCAAAAATCCCCGGACGGCAGCCCGCGAGATGGCGGGCCTTCGATCCGGGGATTTTTTTGCGCGGCCGTCCGCAAATTCGCTCGGATCAGCGCACTTCAATCCGCACGCGGCGATAGAGGGCGGCGGCGATGGCGTAGGCCAGCGCGCCCCAGATTGCCATCACCCCGATGCTGAGCCACAATTCAGGCGTAAAGATGCCGGTGCCGTACACCATGCTGTCCCGCAAGCCTTCCACGAAGTACGTGAGCGGAATGTAGCCGGTGACACCCTGCAGCCATTCCGGCAACGCGTTGACCGGGAAGAACACGCCCGAGATGAACATCATCAGGAAGCTGACGATGTTGGCCATCCCCATGTACGCCTCGATCGATTTGCTTAGCGAGGAAAACAGGTATCCCAAGGCGTTGAACGTCAGGCTGCCGGCAATAAACACCACAATGAGAGACGGGATATCGACGTTCAGATGGGCGCCAAAGCCGAACACGCCGATCGCGGTCAGGCAGATAATCTGGAAAATGCCGAGGAGAAAGCGGACCACCATGCCCGAAAGCCCCACCAGCCCCATGCGGACCGGCGTCATGCGCAAGCGTTTCAGGAGGCCTTTGCGCCGCATTTCCACGAGATCCACCATGCCGAACATGCCGCCCTGGGCCAGCGCCAGCGCAATCATGCCGGTCAGAAGAAAATCATTGTAGGAAAGCTCCTCGCTGCCGGAAGAGACGGAGGCGAATTCGAGCCGGTATGCCGGCTCCTGCACGCCGGCGGCCGTCAGATTGGCGCGCATCACAAACTGGTCCATGATGCTGCGCAGCGCCTGGGACGTGGCATTCCGTTCATTTTCCGTGTTCACCACGAGCCGGATCGGCGCCGACCCTTCCTCCGGCAGGTAAATGACGCCGTCGGTATCCTCGTTTTTGATCCATTCGTCCGCCTGTCCGGCCGATACCGGCTCCGCCGATTTCCACTCGAAGACCGGGATTTGCCGCAGGCCTTCCAGCATCGCGTCCGTCATCTCGTTTTTCACCGGCTGGACGACTGCCACCTTGACTTTAAATTCGTCGCCGTCATTGCCGCTGAAAATCAGCATGAAAATCGCCATCAGAATGATCGGAAAAAAAATGTTCCAGAACCAGACCTGCTTTTCGCGGAACATCGTCTTGAAGTGGGCTTCAAACAGCTTGGCAAATTGTTTCCCCTTGCTCATGGGGTCAGTCCCTCCACTCTTTGCCGGTGTAGGCAATAAACACGTCTTCCAAACTCAGCTCGCGGATTGTCACCTGATCGATGCGATACCCCCGCTCCCGCGTAAAACCGAACAAATGGTACAGCGCTTCTTCCGGCTGCGCGGACCACAGCGTCAAGGAAGCGCCGTCGCGCTCCATGCGCGCCACCGCCGGCATGTTCTCCAGCGCTTCTTGCGTCTCGCGCGCCGCCCCCTCGCCGTCCAGGAAAGAAAGCTGGACCTGGCGCTCCTTTGTCAGTTTGCCGATGAGCGCCGCCGGCGTGTCCAGCGTGACGACGCGCCCCTGATCCACGATGCAGACGCGGTCGCTCAGCTTTTCCGCCTCTTCCATGTAGTGCGTCGTGAGAATCGTCGTTTTGCCCATCGCCTTCAGGCTCAGCACGATATCCCAAATGTTGCGCCGCGCCTGCGGATCCAGCCCGGTCGTCGGCTCATCCAGAAAAATGATGTCCGGATCGTTGATCATCGCCAAGCCGATGGCGAGCCGCTGCCGCTGGCCGCCGGAAAGCGACTTGACCCGCTTGTGGCGGTGATCCTGGAGATTGATCATCTCCAGCACCTTTTTCAAATCTTCGGATTTCGGGTAAAAGGAGGCAAACAGCTCCAGGTTTTCCTGAACCGTCAGCAGATCGAACATCGCGCCGGTTTGCGGCTGCACGCCGATCCGGCTTTTGATCTTATCCGCATCCCGATCCCAGCTGAGGCCGTCGATGACGATCGTGCCCTCATCCGGGGGCAAAATCCCTTCGATCATCTCCAGCGTCGTCGTTTTGCCCGCGCCGTTGGGACCGATGACGGTAAACACCTCCCCGCGCTCCACCGCGAAACTGATCCCGTCCACCGCGACCACGGGGCCGAACGCTTTTCGCAAACCTTGAACTTCCAACACGGGCATGGTTTAACCCACTCCTTTTAGGTGCATTGCGAGTCCGCCTTGTCGAACCCGTTTAGTCCGCCTTGTTGAACCAGTTTTCATTGTAAACTTCCCGTCCGGCGCCTTCGACAGCCTCCAGCAGGTTTTCCGTATCGGTCCCGAGACGGAAAAAGGGGGAAGAGAAGCTTCAAAACGGACATAAAAAAACCGCCCGGCAGGCGGCAATTTACCTTTGGTATGATGACTATGACCGCAAAAATTTCGGCAGTTTGAAAAGGCGAAAGCGGGATGCGGGCACCGCATCGACCCGCTCACGCCGCAGCATTTTGCCGGGATTTTCGCGAAATGCGGCCGCGGCCGCATCGCCCAGCTTGCCGCGGACGGCCTCGAACGCTTCGCGGAACCGGAAGCTGCGCCGCTCGGGATGATGGGCGTCGGAAGCGAGAAAATGCACCTTGCCGAGACGGCAGAGCTGCCAGGCGGCTTTGCGGACACGGGGGCCGAAGCCGCCCAGCAAAGAGTGGGTCGTCAGCTGGGCCGTCGCCCCCAGCGCCACCAGTTCCTCCAGCAGGCGGGGATGTTCCATGATGTCCGCATTGCGTTCCGGGTGGGCAATGACCGGTATCAGTCCCTGCGCCCGCCACTCGCGGATCCATTCTTTCATCTGCGGCGGCATCAGGCTTCCCGGCATCTCCAGCAGGATATATGGGCTGTCCGCCAGCGTCAGCAGGTCGCCCCGCCGCCATGCATCCAGCATTCCCGGATGGACGCGGATTTCCTGTCCCGCGTGCACCGTCAGCGGAATGCCGGCCCGCTGCAGTTCCCCGTTAAAAGCCCGAACCGCCTCGCGGATTTCCCGCGCCCGGTTCATGAACGCGCCGTTGCCGTAGTGGGGCGTCGCAATGATGTCCGTAATCCCGTCTTCCGCCGCCGCTTTGGCCAAAAGCAGCGCTTCCTCCAGGTTTGCCGCGCCGTCGTCGATTCCCGGCAAAATGTGGGAATGAATATCAATCCAACGCTCCATGGTCACGACCAGCCTTTTATCCCGGAAACTTTGCGCGTCAATGATTTACACCGATTCACTAAGAAAACGCGCCGATCACTTATAGCTATGCGGATCATTGCGCCAAGCTTGCAGAAGTTCCACGTCTTCGGGCCGGATGGCGCCTTTGGCCAGGGCGGTTTCGATGAGCGCCGTGTAGTTCGAGAGCGTGTAAAGCGGGATGTCTTCGGCTTTAAAAGCTTCGGCGGCGGTCGCAAACTGGTATGTGAAAATGGCCACGACGCCCAGCACCTCGCAGCTCGCTTCGCGGACGGCAAGGGCCGCTTTCAGCGAGCTGCCGCCGGTGGAAATGAGATCCTCAATCAGCACCACTTTCAGCCCGGGGGTGTACCGCCCCTCGATCTGGTTGCCTTTGCCGTGTCCTTTGGCCTTGTCCCGCACGTAAAGCATGGGCAGATTCATTTTTTGCGCCACCCAGGCCGCATGGGGAATGCCGCCGGTGGCGATGCCGGCCACGGCTTCGCAGGCGGGAAAATGGGTGCGGATGATTTCGGCAAACCCTTCCGCAATGGTTTCCCGCACCTCGGGATAGCTCATTGTCAGACGATTGTCGCAATAGATCGGGGATTTGATGCCGGAAGTCCACGTGAACGGATCCTGGGGCCGCAAGCTCACGGCGCCGATGTCGAGCAGGCTCGCCGCGATTTGGCGGGGCAGTTCCTTAAGATCCACCTTGTTCTTGCTCACGCCTTATGTCATCTCCTTTTTGCGCTTATGCGCCGATCATTTCACTTAAAATTTTCTGCAGCGCTTGCCTCGGGTCTTCCGCCGCCGTGATCGGCCTGCCGATGACGAGAAAATCCGTCCCCTGACGCACGGCTTCCGCCGGCGTCATAATCCGGCTCTGATCGCCGGCCTCCGCGCCTTTGGGCCGAATCCCGGGCGTAACCGTCAGAAAGCTTTGTCCGCAAGACAGCTTGACGGCCCGCACCTCCAGAGCGGACGCCACCACGCCGTCGAGGCCGGCCTGCCTGGCCAGTCCGGCGTATCGCACCACCGCATCCTCGACGGAACCGGGAATGCCGATTTCCCCGTTCATGATCTCCCGGTTCGTGCTGGTCAGCTGCGTGACGGCGATGATCAGCGGGCGATGGGAAATATCGCCGGCCTGTACCGCCTCTTCGGCTCCCGCGATGGCCGCCGCCATCATCCGGACACCGCCGGCCGAATGGACGTTGAACATGTCCGCCCCAAGCCGGCTGATGCTGCGCGCCCCGCCGCGCACCGTGTTGGGAATATCGTGCATTTTCAGATCGACAAACACTCGAAAGCCTTGTTGTTTCAGTTCCCGGACAACGGATGGACCGGCTGCGTAAAACAGCTCCATGCCCACCTTCATCCAGCAGCCCGCGCCCTGCAGCCGTTCCGCGATACGCATGGCTGCGGCCGCATCAGGCGCATCCAGCGCGACCATCACTTTGGCCGCCGCCTGCTCCAGCGTAAGTCCGCTCATGTTCGTTTCCGTACCTCTCGTTTTCTTTTTTTCCCTCACCGTGCCATTATCCCTTTCGCTCAGAAAGGAAATGTTTCGCTTCCGCAAATTACGTACCATTATCCCTTTCGTTCAGGCCGCGAATATTTTTCGGCGACCAACGTACCATTATCCCCCTCGCTCAGAAGGTCGCCCCTGAGGCAAGGGGATAATGGTACGTCGCAGTCAAAAGGGCACACCCGCATCCGCAGTCCTGAGGCAAGGGGATAATGGCACGCAGCGGCGAAAAGGCCATCGTCCAGGGCGGCTCCTGAGACGACGGGATAATGGCACGTATTGGCGCGATCGCACAAATGCCCGATCCCTGGTCGGCAATAACGTATGGCAGGATCGGGCACAGTATTAGGTATTTACGCTTCCTGGAACGCCGGCATCGGCGTGCTGGAGAAGCGCAGCGCCTGCAGCATGTCCAGGAGCGCCCGCACGGTGTCCAGGGACGTCAGGCAGACCACGCCGTTTTCGACGGCTTCGCGGCGGATGCGGAAACCATCGCGGGCGGGCGTCTTGCCTTTGGTCAGCGTGTTGATGACAAGCTGGGCTTCGCCGGAGCGGATCAGGTCAAGGATGTTCGGCTCGCCTTCCGACAGCTTGTTCACTTTCCGCACCTTCAGCCCCGCCGCTTCCAGCGCGGCGGCCGTTCCGCCCGTGGCGATCAGCTTGTAGCCGAGCCGGTCAAATCCGGTGAGCAGCTCGACGGCTTCCGCCTTGTCCTTGTCCGCGATCGTCGCGATGATCGCGCCGGATTGCGGAATTTTCATGCCCGCGCCAAGAAGCCCCTTGTACAGCGCCTTGGCAAACAGCGTATCGCGTCCCATGACTTCGCCGGTGGATTTCATTTCCGGTGTCAGCGTCGGGTCCACCCGGCGCAGCTTGGCGAAGGAGAACACCGGCACCTTGACGGACACGTAGTTGTCCTCCGGCCAGAGCCCTTCGCTGTAACCGAGATCTTTCAGCTTCTTGCCGAGGATCGCTTTCGTCGCCAGGTTGGCCATGGGCACGCCCGTCACCTTGGACAAGAACGGCACCGTCCGCGACGAACGCGGGTTGACTTCGATGACGTACACCTTTTCGTTCCAGACGACGAACTGGATGTTGATCAGGCCCACCGTCTTCAGTTCTTTCGCAATTTTAATCGTGATGTCGATGGCCTGCTGTTTGACCGATTCGGACAGCGTCTGCGGCGGATACACCGCGATGGAGTCGCCGGAGTGGACGCCGGCGCGCTCGATGTGCTCCATGATGCCCGGGATGAGCACCGTTTCGCCGTCGCATATGGCGTCGATCTCGATCTCTTTGCCCAGGATGTAACGGTCGATCAGCACCGGATGCTCCGGATTGATCTTGACGGCTTCTTGCATGTAGGACAAAAGCTCTTCGTCTGAATAGACGATTTCCATGGCGCGGCCGCCCAGCACGTAGGAAGGACGGACGAGCACCGGGTAGCCGAGGCTTTGGGCCGTGCCGACCGCCTCTTCCACGGAAGTGACGGTGCCGCCTTTCGGCTGCGGAATGTTCAGTCGGCGGAGCAACGCTTCGAATTTTTTGCGGTCTTCGGCTTCGTCGATGCTTTCCAGGCTCGTGCCCAAAATCCGGACACCGGCACGGGCCAGCGGCGCCGCCAGGTTGATGGCCGTCTGCCCGCCGAACTGCACGATGACGCCCACCGGCTGTTCCTGCTCGATGACGTTCATGACGTCCTCGAAGAACAACGGCTCGAAATACAGCCGGTCCGACGTGTTGAAGTCGGTGGAGACGGTCTCCGGGTTGTTGTTGATGATGACCGCTTCATACCCGGCATCGCGGATCGCCCAGACGGCATGCACGGTGGAGTAGTCGAACTCGATCCCCTGACCGATCCGGATCGGTCCCGAGCCGAGCACGATGATCTTCTCCTTGTTCGTCGGCATCACTTCGTTCTCGGTCTCATAGGTCGAATAGTAATAGGGCGTCGTCGCCTCAAACTCGGCGGCGCAGGTGTCGACCATCTTGTACACCGGGACGATACCGAGCTGTTTGCGGTACGCGCGAATGTCTTCCTCCCGGGTCATGGGCGCGTTCGGGCCTTGGCCTTCGGCGCGCAGTTCCGCGATGGCGCGGTCGGTAAAGCCCAGACGTTTGGCCTCATACAGCGTTTCCTGCGTCAGGCCCGGCTCGCGGCGGATCACCTCCTCAAACTCGACGATGCGGGCGATCTTGTCCAGGAACCACCAGTCGATCTGCGTGAGGTCCTGGATTTTTTGCAGCGGCCAGCCCCGGCGGAACGCCTCGGCAACGAGGAACAGGCGCTCGTCATCGGCTTTGGCCAGCCGGTTTTCCAGCACTTCGTCGCTCAGCCCGGCGGCGCTTTTGAGATAAAGCCGGTGCACGCCGATTTCCAGGGAGCGGACCGCCTTTTGCAGCGATTCCTCGAAGGTGCGGCCGATGGCCATGACCTCGCCCGTCGCTTTCATCTGCGTGCCAAGCTTGCGGTTGGCGGACGTGAACTTGTCAAACGGCCAGCGCGGTATTTTCGTGACCACGTAGTCGATGGTCGGCTCGAAGAACGCATAGGTCTGCCCCGTCACCGGGTTGATGATTTCGTCGAGCGTATAGCCGATGGCGATCTTGGCCGCCATTTTGGCGATCGGGTACCCGGTGGCTTTGGACGCCAACGCCGAGGAGCGGCTGACGCGGGGGTTAACCTCGATGACGTAATATTGGTAACTGTGCGGGTCCAGCGCAAACTGCACGTTGCAGCCGCCTTCGATGTTCAGGGCGCGGATGATCTGCAGCGCGGCGGCGCGCAGCATCTGATGCTCGCGGTCCGACAGCGTCTGGCTCGGCGCCACGACGATGCTGTCGCCGGTATGCACGCCCACCGGGTCGACGTTTTCCATGTTGCAGACGGTGATGCAATTGCCTTTGCTGTCCCGCATCACTTCGTATTCGATTTCTTTCATGCCCGCGATCGACTTTTCGATCAGGCACTGGCTGATGGGGCTGTAGCGGAGGCCGCTGTCCACGATTTCGCGCAGCTCTTCCTCATCGTGGGCAATGCCGCCCCCCGTACCGCCCAGCGTGTAGGCCGGCCGAACGATCAGTGGGTAGCCGATTTCGGCGGCAAAATCCACCGCTTCCTGCACGGTGTTGACGATGGTGCTTTCAGGCACCGGCTGCCCCAGTTCGCGCATCAGCGCGCGGAACTGATCGCGGTCTTCGGCGCGCTCGATGGCCGAAAGCTGCGTGCCGAGCAGCCGAACGCCTTCCTGCTCCAGCACGCCAGCACGCGCCAGTTCCACCGCCATGTTGAGGCCCGTTTGCCCGCCGAGGGTCGGAAGCAGCCCGTCCGGGCGCTCCTGGCGGATAACCTGGGACACAAACTCGAGCGTGATGGGCTCGATGTAAACCTTGTCGGCCATGTGCGTATCCGTCATGATGGTGGCCGGATTGCTGTTAATCAGCACCACTTCCAGGCCTTCTTCTTTCAAAGCCTGGCAGGCTTGCGTCCCGGCGTAGTCGAACTCGGCCGCCTGGCCGATGACGATCGGGCCGGAGCCGATCACGAGAATTTTCTTGAGGTCAGGATTTTTGGGCATACTGCAGTTCTCCTCTCAGCTTCTCGGCCAGCAGCGCCTGCCGGGGCCGCTTGGACTGTTTGCTTTTGTGCTCGCGGATCATTTCGAGAAATTGGTCAAACAGATAGCCGGAATCCAAAGGACCCGGCGAAGCTTCCGGGTGATACTGCACGGAGAAAGCCGGATAGCGTTTGTGCCGCAATCCTTCGATGGTCTTGTCGTTGTTGTTGATGTGCGTGACCACAAGCTCGGTGCCGCGGATGGAATCTTCCTTCACCGTATAGCCGTGGTTTTGCGAAGTGATGTAACATTGGCCGGTTTCCAGGTCTTTGACCGGATGGTTGCCGCCGCGATGGCCGAACTTCAGCTTTTCCGTATCGGCGCCGCAGGCCAGCGCGAAAATCTGATGGCCAAGGCAGATGCCGAACATCGGATATTCGCCAAGCAGCTGGCGCACCGTCTCCACGGCGTATGGAACATTTTTCGGGTCGCCGGGGCCGTTGGACAGCTGGATGCCGTCGGGATGCAGCCGGCGAATTTCGTCCGCTGTCGTGTCATGGGGCACGACGATCACGTCGCAGCCGCGTTTGGTGAGCTCGCGCAAAATGCCGCTTTTGGCGCCGAAGTCGATGAGGACAATCCGTTCCTTCGTTCCCGGGCTGGAATAGACGTGCTTTGTGGACGTGCGGGCCACCTGATCGGTCATGAGCGGCGTTTGCGCCAGCCTCTCGCGCAGTTCCTCGATGCGTTCGTTGCCGGTGGTCAGGATGCCTTTCATCGTGCCGTGCCGGCGCAGGATCCGCGTCAGCATCCGGGTGTCGATTTCGCTGATGCCGATGATGCCGTATTCCCTGAGCACTTCGTCAATCGTATATTCGGCCCGCCAGTTGCTCGGCACCGGCTCGTGACGGCGCACGACGAAACCGTGCACGAACGGGGCGATGGATTCAAAATCGTCGCGGTTAATGCCGTAATTGCCGATCAGCGGGTAGGTCATGGTCACAATTTGCCCGCAGTAAGACGGATCGGACAGCACTTCCTGATAGCCGGTAAACCCGGTATTGAACACCACCTCGCCAACCTGGGCGCCGTCCGCGCCAAAAGCGAGGCCCGTAAACAGCGTGCCGTCTTCGAGCAGCAGTCTGGCTTGTTTTTTCATCGTTTCATCACTCTCCTGGGTTTAGCGGATGATGCCGCCCGATTCGGTCCAAACCACTTTGCCTTCCACCATCGTCAGCACCGGCCAGCCGTACAGCTTCCAGCCGGCGAACGGCGTGTTGCGTCCTTTGCTTAAGAACGTCTCCGGATTCACTTCCCGCTCCGCATTCAGGTCGATCAGCGTTAGGTCCGCCGGAGCGCCCGGTTCCAGCGTCCCGTAAGGAAGGCCGAACGCTTGCGCGGGCGCGGCGGTCATTTTGCGCAGCAGAAAGTCCAGCGTCCAGCGTCCGGTTCGGACAAATTTGGTATAGAGCAGCGGAAACGCGGTTTCGAAACCGTGGATGCCGAAGGGCGCATGAAGCAGTCCCCGCGCTTTTTCCTCCGCGCTGTGCGGCGCATGGTCCGTCGCGATGATGTCGATGGTGCCGTCTTCGAGGGCCCGGATGCAGGCGTCCACATCCTTGGGCGACCTGAGCGGCGGATTCATTTTCCAGTTGGCGTCCGGCGAATCGGGAATGTCTTCGTCCGAAAGGACCAGATGGTGCGGGCACACCTCCGCGGTCACGCGAATACCGGCGGATTTGGCCATGCGGATCAAGCGGACGGACTGCTCGGTGCTCACATGGCAAACGTGATAATGAACGCCCGTCGCCTCCGCCAGCAGAATATCCCGCGCCACATGGATCGCTTCCGCCTCGTTGGGGATCCCTTTGAGTCCGTGCCGCCGGGCAAAGTTGCCGTCGGACACCGCGGCGCCCTGCACGAGGGAATCTTCCTCGCAATGCGCGACGATCGGCATCCCCAGCGACTTTGCCAGCGCCATGGCCTCCTTCATCAGGCGTGCGTTTTGCACGCCGACGCCGTCGTCGGAAAACCCGATGGCGCCCGCCGCCTTCAGCGCCGCGAAATCCGTCAGCTCGCCTCCGGCCTCGCCTTTGGTGATGGCCGCATACGGCAGAACGCGCACTACGCCTTCTTCCGCAGCCTTGCGCAGCACATACCGCAGCGTTTCGGGATTGTCGGTAATCGGCCGCGTGTTCGGCATCGGGGCGATCGTGGTGAAACCGCCCTTGGCCGCCGAAGCGGTGCCGGTGCGGATCGTTTCCTTGTATTCGTAGCCCGGCTCACGCAAATGAACATGCATATCGATAAAGCCCGGAGAAAGGAGCAGGCCGCCTGCGTCGATTACCTCGCAGTCACCCGTATCCGGCGGCTCGGCGGCAAAGCGCCGTTCGGCCACCTTTCCTTGCGCCACCTTCAGATGCGCCTTTTCCAGTTTTCCCGTCTGCGGATCAACGGCCGATGCGTTGATGATCCATATCGCTGACATTTGCATGCTGCGCCTCCTGTTTTGCGGCTTGAGCCCGCGCGGGCCATGGCAAAAAAACTGTATTTTTATTCACTATATTGTATACCTATTCGCCCTTCTTGTCACGCCTGTTCCGGCTGATGAAGAATGGTGACCTGGTCCGTGCCGTCGATTTCCGTCAAGGAAACGCGGATTTTTTCCTGCCGGGAAGTGGGCACGTTTTTGCCCACATAATCGGGCCGGATGGGAAGTTCGCGGTGTCCCCGGTCCACCAGCACGGCGAGCTGGATCGACTTCGGGCGCCCGCAGTCCGTCAGGGCGTCCAGCGCGGCGCGGATCGTGCGCCCGGTGTAAAGCACATCGTCCACAAGGATGATGCGCTTGTCCTGGGTCGTGAACGAAAGTTTGGTCTCATCGCCGCCGCGCGAACGGACAGATTTTGCCGCAACGCCGTCATGGGGACGGTCATCGCGGTACGGAGTGATATCGAGCTCATGGGCTTCCACCGGCACGCCTTCAATGGCGTAAATCCGCTCAGCCAGCCGCCTGGCCAGAAAAACGCCGCGGGTGCGGATCCCGACCAGCACGCAGCCCTCGATCCCCTTGTTTTTTTCCAAAATCTCGTGCGCTATGCGGGTAAGCGCCCGCCGAATGGACGCTTCGTCCATGATGACCCTTGAATCCGGCATGCCGCCCAGCCGCCTTTCTTTCCGTTCTTGAGGCATCAAAAAACCTCCTTACGCCCATGCGCAAGGAGGTTGAAGTTACACGTCATCCGCCCGGACAGACGCACACGGCGCCTGGCCGCCAAACGGCCAGACCAAATGCGGTCCGAAGCGAAGCGTTCCTGCTATGCCACCTTGCCAGCCTCACGGGACTGATTTAAAGGTTCCTTGTTTATCGCCAGAATTATGGCATGTTCCATGCCGCTTGTCAAGAAAATCTTTCATCGGTTTCTCAGTATGTCAAGCAACCGCCGCATGTCTTCCGGCAGCGGCGCCGAAAACTCCAGCCATTCTCCGGTCCGCGGATGGCGGAAACCGAGCACGCCGGCGTGCAGCGCCTGGCCCTTCATGCCCAGCGCTTTGGCGGCTTTACCGCCATATACGGGATCGCCCACGAGCGGATGCCCGATGTATTTCATGTGCACGCGGATCTGATGGGTGCGCCCCGTCTCCAGCTTGAGTTCCACAAACGTGTAATCCCGGAATCGCTCCGCGACAAAGAAATGGGTCACGGCGCGCTTGCCGCCCTTGTCCGTCACAGTGAACATCTTGCGGTCATGGGGATCGCGCCCCAGCGGCGCGTCGATGATGCCCTTGTCGTGCGGAATGACCCCATGCACGATGGCCGAATAGCGGCGGTTCACCGCATGCTCCTTCAGCTGGGCCGCCAGGGAAAGGTGGGCGTGATCGTTTTTGGCGGCCATGAGGAGTCCGGAGGTGTCCTTGTCAATCCGATGAACGATGCCGGGCCTAAGCACGCCGTTGATGCCGGACAGGTCCTTGCAGTGATAAAGCAGCGCGTTGACCACCGTGCCCGAGGTGTGCCCGGCCGCCGGATGCACCACCATCCCCCGCGGCTTGTTGATCACGATCACGTCGCTGTCCTCATACACGATGTCCAGAGGAATGTTTTCGGGAACGATCTCGGCGCTTTCCGGCTCCGGCACCACCACCGTGACCCGGTCGCCGGCGGCCAATTTGGCGTTGGGCTTGGCGGCGCTGTTGTTCAGCGTGACGTATCCGGCCCGAATCCACTCCTGCACCTGCGAACGGGAGACGCCTTCTTCCGGCATCGCTTGCAACAGCGCCTCCGCCACATGCTTGTCCAGCCGCATGTCCGCCTGCTCCGCCGTCACGGTCCACTCCAGCACGCGATCATCCTCGTCCGGCAAGCCGAGGGCGGCAACGTCCGCCGCCTCATACCGTTTGCCGTTCTTCCCGGGCTGATTCGTCATTGTCATTGGTCACTTGCTCCTGTTTGCGATCGATCAACGAATCCAAAATCACCAGCGCGACGCCGACGCAGATGCCGGTGTCCGCCAAGTTGAAAACGGGAAACGTGTAGCTGCCGAAATTGAACTGCAAAAAGTCCACGACTTCGCCGTAGAGGGCGCGGTCCAGAAAATTGCCGAAGGCGCCGCCCAAAATCATCGCCAGCGAGATCAGAAGCAGCTTGCTGCCGCGCTTTGCGGAACGGACCATGTACCAGATGATGCCCGCCACCACAATGACCGTGATGATCAGGAAAAACAGGCGCTGTTCCTGCAGGATGCCGAAAGCCGCGCCGCGGTTGCGGATGGAGGTGATGATGAAGAAATTGCCGAGCACCGGAATTTGCTCCCCGATCTCCAATGTCCGCTCAATGATTTTCTTGGAGACGTAATCGAGCAAAAACACGATCAGCGCGAACCCGAAATAAATCCACAGAGGCCAGGGACGAGTTTTCATCGTGCGATGCCGCCTTTCATCATTTCTCCAATGTGCCCATTTTATCACAATGCCGGAACATACGTAAAATACCCGCGCCAAGAGAACAATAGGAGGCGAAAGCGCCATAAGGAGAGTGGGGGCCCATGGACGCTGCGCTGAGCAAAAAACAAACGAAAGCATTGCGGCAGAGGCTGCTTCAGGAACAGGCGGAACTCGAGGCGCGCATCCGTCAAAACGGCCATTATCAGCTGGCGTCTTCGCAGCGCGAGACACTGAGCGAACTGTCCGTCTATGACAACCACCCAGGCGATCTGGGCACGGAAACGTTTGAGCGGGGCAAAGACCTGGCGCTTCTGGAAAGGGACGCTTTCCGTCTGGAGCGCATCAAGGCCGCCCTCCAGCGTATGGAAACCGGCGAATACGGCCGCTGCAAGGCGTGCGGCGCGCCCATCCCCGCGGAGCGCCTGGAAGCCATGCCGACGGCGGAATTTTGCGTGGCCCACGAGCCGCGCCAGGACATCCCCCATGACCGGCCCATCGAAGAGGAAGTCCTTCGTCCGCCCTTTGGACCCACCCGCGCGGATGAGGCGGAAGGAGCGGCCTTTGACGGCGAAGACGCATGGCAGGCCGTCTCCTCCTGGGGCAACTCGGACTCGCCGGCCTTCGCGGAAGAACGGGATGTGGCCGATTACAGCCAGATGTACCTTGGAGCCGATGAAAACGAAGGGTTTGTGGAGCCGATCGAAAATTTCCTGGCCACGGACATTACCGGCAGAAAAAAGACCGTCGTTTTCGGCCCCGCCTACCGGCGATATGTGGAGGCGCAGGAAGGAGAGCCGCTGCTTGAACCGGACATGCGCCTGGATGAACGCCTAGGCGAGCGTTCCGACGAGCGCTGAACCGCCGCCGCCTAAAACGTGCGGCCGCGGGACGCCGATGCCCGCGAACGGCAGCTCAGTACGGCAGTTCCAGCTGACGCTGCACGATGCGCACGATATCGGCGATGTAATCGCCGATGATGGGCAGGTTCAGCTTGCCGAGCGCCTGCAAAAGCCAGATGATCGTAGCCGCAAAAAACGTAAAGCCCAGCGCGATCCCGATGCCCCGCGTGACGCCGGCGAGCAGATTCCGCCAGATCAGCTGCCAGGGGCTGTGCATGAGGTTCACGTATTCGGTTAGCTGTGCCTTTTCCATGCTGCGGGAAATGCTTTCCAGCCTTTCGGCCAGGCTGCCCAGAAGCCGGTTCAGGCGGTCCGCTTCTTCTTTCATGTGCCCCGTGTGCCCCGCATCGGCTTTCGGGCGGGATCGCTTTTTCGCTTCGGCCATCCGGTTTCACCGCCTCCGTACGCATGTTTGATCACTCTTAGCATGAGTAACAAAGCCGGTTCGTAATCCCGGATCCGGGGATAACGAACCGGCTTTTCTTTGCGAGCGGCGCCGGGATGGCCCTTACACTTCGATGGCAATGCCGACGGTTTTGTCGCCGATCTGCACGCGCTCCATGCCGTCGCGCCGGCCAAAATGCAGCTCGCGCAAAAGCACGTTGTCCCGCAGCACGGCTTCGAACGCATCGATGGCCGCCTTCGTCTCCGCATCGGCATCCAGCGTCAGGCGGATGCGGGCTTCGATGGGCAGATTCAGCTTTTTGCGCGTATCCTGCACGGCGCGGACCACTTCGCGGACCAGGCCTTCCTGCTCCAGTTCGGGCGTGATTTCGGTGTTGAGGGCGACGGTGACGCCTTCGCCCGACGCCGACGCAAAACCGGTCCGCGCGGTTTTCTCCACGAGCAATTCTTCCAGCGGCAGCGTGAAGGTTTCGCCGTCCGGGCTCATGAAATCAAAGGCGCCGCGCCGCACCACATCCCGCGCCTCCTCCGGCGACAGGGATTTGAGCGCTTGCTGGATCGGGCCGACGTTTTTGCCGTATTTTTTGCCGCCGATCTTCAGGTTCAGCTTCAGGTTGAAGCTGACGAACCCGCTGTCGTCCGCCGCCAGCGTAATCTTCTTGACGTTGATTTCGTCCTTGATGATGTCTTCGTAAGCGGCGATGTCGAGCTCGCCGGTCAGGGACACGATCAGCTCGGACAGCGGCTGGCGCGTCTTGATGCCCGTTTCGTTGCGCACGTTGCGGGCCAGCTCAACGATGGTGCGCACCTGGGCCATATCCCGCTCCAGCTCCTCGTTGATGGCGGACGGATCGGCTTCGGGGTAATCGGCCAGGTGCACGCTTTCGCCGCCGCCCAGGTTGCCGTAGATGTCCTCGGCGATGAACGGAATGAACGGCGCCACGATCCGCGCCAGCGTCAGCAGCGTATCCCGCAGCGTATGGTAGGCGGCGATTTTGTCGTCGGTCAGGCCGCTGCCCCAGAAGCGGTCGCGGGAACGGCGAATGTACCAGTTGGACAGGTCGTCGATGAACGTCTCGATGGCCCGCGCCGGGTTCAGGAAATCAAAGGCGTCCAGCCCCTGGCGGACTTCCCCGATCAGCGTATTGAGCCGTGAGAGAATCCATTGATCCAGCTTGTTTTCCGACGGGCGTTTCGGATGTTTTTCCGAATCGAAGCCGTCGATGTCGGCATAAAGCGCGTAGAACGCATGGGTGTTGACCAGCGTGTCAACGACCTTGGACTTGGCCTCGGCAACGATGGTCTTGGAAAACCGCTTGCTGTTCCACGGCGCGCTGTCGGCCAGGAGCGCCCAGCGGAAGGCGTCGGTGCCGAATTCATTGATGATGTCCCACGGGTCGATGACGTTACCCTTGGACTTGCTCATTTTTTGACCGTTCTCATCCAGCACATGGCCGGTGGAGATCACGGACTTGTACGGCGTCTTGCCCGTAAACAGCGTCGAGACCGCCAGCAGGCTGTAAAACCAGCCGCGCGTCTGGTCGATGCCCTCGGTGATGAAGTCTGCCGGGAACTGCTCCTCAAACAGCTTCTTGTCCCCAAACGGATAGTGGTATTGCGCAAACGGCATGGAGCCGCTGTCGAACCAAACGTCGATGACCTCGGGCGTCCGCCGCATCGTGCCGCCGCATTCGCACCGGAACGTGACGGTGTCCACATACGGTTTGTGCAGTTCCAGGTCCTCCGGCACCTCGTGATCGGCCCATGCGCGCATTTCCGCGTGGCTGTGGGGCGCCTTTTCCTTGCCGCAGCTTTCGCACACCCACACGTTGAGCGGCGTGCCCCAGTAGCGGTTGCGGCTGATGTTCCAGTCCACGAGGTCTTCGAGGAACTTGCCGAAACGCCCGTCGCGCAGATGCTCGGGGTACCAGGCGATCTCCTTGTTGTTGGCGATCATCTGCTCCTTGACCGCCGTCGTGCGGATGAACCAGCTTTCCGTAGCGTAATACAGAAGCGGCGTCTTGCAGCGCCAGCAGAAAGGATAGCTGTGCTCGTATTTTTCCTTGTGGTACAGAAGCCCCCGGGCGCTCAAGTTTTTGACGATGTCCACGTCGCAGTCCTTGACGAAGCGCCCCGCAAAATCGGTCACCTCGTCGGTGTAACGGCCCGCGCCGTTGACCAGCACGAGGAACGGCAGACCGTTCTTCATGCAGACGCGGTAGTCGTCATCGCCGTGAGCCGGCGCCATGTGGACGATCCCCGTGCCGCTGGTGTCGCTGACAAAATCGCCGGCCACGATGCGATAGGCGTTGTCCAGCTTCACGTAGGTGAACACCGGCTCATAGGTCCGCCCGACCAGTTCGCTGCCCTTCAGTCTCCCGACGATTTCGTATTCGCCTTTGATCACCTGGTCCGCCAGCGCGGCGGCGACGATGTAAATCTCATCGTTTTGCCGGACGCGGACATATTCGATATCCGGGTTTACGGCCAACGCCACGTTGGACGGCAGTGTCCACGGCGTCGTCGTCCACGCCAGCGCATAATCTCCGTTATCCTTCAGCCGGAACTTGGCCGTCGCCGTCAGGTCCTTGACGTCCTCGTAGCCTTGCGCCACTTCGTGGGAGCTCAGCGTCGTCTGGCAGGACGGACAATACGGGCTCACCCGGTGGCCCCGGTACAAAAGCCCCTTGTCATGGATGGTGGCCAAAATGTTCCATACGCTCTCGATATATTCGTTTTCCAGCGTAATGTACGGTTGGTCCATGTCCGTCCAGTAGGCGATGGCTTCCGTCAGTTCCCGCCACTGGCGTTCATACTCAAACACGCTTTCCTTGCATTTCTTGATGAACGGCTCCACACCGTACTTTTCGATTTCCTGTTTGCCGGAAATGCCGAGCTGCTGCTCGACGCCCAGCTCCACCGGCAGGCCGTGGGTATCCCAGCCGGCTTTGCGCACGACCCGATAGCCGCGCATCGTTTTGTAACGGCAAACAAAGTCTTTGATCACCCGGCCCAGCACATGGCCGATGTGGGGTTTGCCGTTGGCCGTCGGGGGTCCTTCGTAAAATACGAAATTCGGCCGTCCGGCGCGGTATTCGACGGATTTGCGGAACGTGTCTTCCGTTTTCCATTTTTCGAGAATGCGGACTTCACGCGTTCGCGCTTTCTCCTTGACATCCACGCGTCTCATGGTTTGCTCTCCTTTCCGGATATGTCAACAAAAAAAGCCCCATCCCGTAAGGGACGAGGCTTATCCTCGCGGTACCACCCTTGTTCCGCAGCCGCAAAAACAAAAAGAGTGCGGTCTGGCGGCACTTTGCGGCCAAAGACCTTTGGCCTTGTTCCGGTAACGGCGGACTGCCGGCTGACATGTACTGCCGGCTGAACCATACGCGTAAGCCGGCGCAATGCCGCCGCGTATCAGCCGGGTTCCATGCGCATCTCGGGGAGGATTTTCAGACAGGTCCGAACGTTGGCTCGCACCCGCCGCCAACTCTCTGGGTTCGGATTCACCGCTTACTCGTTCCCGTCATCGACGTTGCATTATGGATAACATAATATTTATATACGGCGCTGCGCGCGATTTGTCAACTCGCCTGTCAAACGAAAAGTCACGCTTCAATCTGTTTCGTGTCGGGAGCTTCCAGCAAATCGTCCCAGTTGTCCTTGCCCAGGAGCTCCAATTGCGATTCCACCAGCGCCCGCAGGCGCGCGCGGTAAATGGCCGCCTGCTTTTTCATCTCTTCCACTTCCAGCGCGATTTTGCGGGACTTGGCCAGCGATTCGTTGATGATGCGGTCGGCGTTTTTCTCCGCTTCTTTGATGATGAGCTGCGCTTCCTTTTTCGCGTTGTTTTTCAGTTCGTCAGCCGCTTCCTGGGCCACGATGATCGTTTTGCTGAGCGTCTCCTCGATATTCAGGAAATGCCCGAGCTTTTCCTGCAACGCCGCGACCTGGTTTTGCAGTTCTTTGTTCTCGCGAATCAAGGCCTCATAGTCTTTGATGATCTGGTCCAGGAACTCGTTGACCTCGTCTTCGTCATATCCGCGCAGCCTGCGGCTGAATTCCTTGTTATGAATGTCAAGCGGCGTTAATGGCATGCTGCAGCCTCCTCAATCTACAAAATCCTCATATGTCGGATGATTACCTGAGTCAATTCGACGAAAAGGAGCAAAAATCCTTCCTTGGCCGCTAGACAAATTTGCCCGCTTTCACGCGAAGCCTCCCGCTTTTTGTGGCGCCTTCCACCGCCAGCACCTTGAAGCGGCCGAAGCCCCGCAAGGAGACGACGTCGCCTTCCCGCAGCATGGCCGAAGGGTCTTCCTCCGTCTTCCAGTTGACCTTGCAGTGGCCGGCGCGGATCGGCGCCAATATTTTGGCTCGGCTGAGCCGAAACACGTCGCTGGCCACGCCGTCCAGCCGCAGCGATGCCACGGTGACGGTCACTTCTTCCATCGTCGGCCGGACCTCTTTCAGCTCAGACAGGTCAAGCAGGGAAACGTCCACGCTGAGACGATGCACCTGTTTCAAATGGCCGATGAGAAACGGACCGATTTCCTCGGCCACCAGCGCATGGCAGCCGTCCGGGCGAACGTGGAGATCGCCGACTTTTTCACGCTTTATGCCCAGCCCCAAAATCGCGCCGAGGTAGTCGCCGTGATCCAGTTCCGCGATGCGCCGGTCGGCGGAAGCGATCGAGAGCACCGCAATGCCGGCGGACTCGTCTTCCAGCGGCACGTAATCCGGCGCGATCAGGGCCCTTTTGCGCTCCGCATCCGGGCTGCCGCCATCCAGGCGTACGGCCACATCCCCGCGGCGGTTTGCCAGCGACAATAAAATAAACGCCTGGCGAGGATCGAGGAAGTCCGTCCGCCGCGTTTCATGACGGTCGGCGGCCCGGCTGACCCACTCCCAAGCGCGGTCCACAAACGTTTTTTCGTCGGGATGAAAATGTTCGTAAATGTCCGGCCTCGGCATTTTGCCTCACCTTACACGCCCAAGAACCTTAACACGGCGTACAGGCCGTTTTCCCCAAGGTGCAGCGCGATCAGCGCCACAATCGGCGAGACGTCCAGCATGCCGCCGATGGGAGGTATCAGCTGGCGAAACGGCTTCAGGTAAGGCTCCACGAACTTGCCCAAAAATTCGCCGACGGCGCTCTCGCGCACATTCGGCAGCCAGGACATCAGAACATATATCAGAATCATGTAAAAATAAATCGAGACGATGGTGTGGATAAATTTGTAAATATCAAAACTCAATACGCCAGTCACCTCATTTTGGGATAGTCGTCTTCCTCCGAAAGCATTTCCGTGATCGTTCCCGTAACTTCGACGGAGTCCGGCGTACAGAGGAAAATGTCAGGACCGATTTTGGCAATGTGGCCCCCCAGGGCGTAAACGGTGCCGCTGAGAAAATCGACGATCCGCATCGCGTGATCCCTGCGGATGCGCTGCAAATTGACCACGACGGAGCGCCGGAATTTCAGGTGATCGGCGATCTCCTGCGCCTCATCGTAACTGCGCGGCTCGGTAAGCACCACGCGCGCGGTTTTCTGGGCATGGATGCTGACCACATTATTTTTGCCCCGCACCCGGCGGGTTTCCACCGCCGCGCCTTCCGGTTCATCCGGTTCCTGATCGCCATGGCGTTCGTTTGGCCAAGAAGCGCGGTCCGCTTCCTCTTCTTCCTGCAAACCCAAATAATTCAAAATACGATTCATGACTCCCATGGCGTTTCCTCCTCCGCATTTCCCACCAGCACGGTGCCCAGCCGGACCCAGGTGGCGCCTTCTTCCACGGCGACTTCAAAATCGCCGCTCATCCCCATCGACAGTTCCGTCAGCGGCTCTTCCGTCAGCGCGGCGCGGTTGAGATCATCCCTGAGCTGGCGCAGCCCTCTGAAGACGGGCCGGGTTTTCTCCGGATCATCCGTATACGGCGCCATCGTCATCAGACCGATGGGTTTTATCGCCGTAAACGGGCGAAGCTGGCGGACAAAATCCGGCAACTCTTCGGGAGAGAGACCGTGTTTCGTAGCTTCTCCGGATACGTTCACCTGGATGAAACACGGAACCTTAATGCCCAGCGAAGATGCCCGGCTGTGGATCGCCTCGGCCAGCGACAGCCGGTCCAGCGAATGAATGTAATCGAACCGGCCGACCACGTGCTTCACTTTGTTGGTTTGAAGCGTGCCTATGTAATGGAACACGGCTTGTCCTTGCAGCGCTTCCCATTTGGCTTTCGCATCCGGCCAGCGGTTTTCGCCGATGTGCCGAATGCCCGCTTTCACGATCGCTTCCGCTGCGGCGACGGACACGTATTTCGTCACCGCAATCACCGTCACATCTTCCCGTTTGCGGCCCCTTGCTGCGCATGCCCTGGCCAGTCGTTCCTCCACGCTCCGCATCCGGTCAAGAAGCGTCACGGCCTTTTTCACCTCGTTATGATGCCCAACCAGCTCATCATGCGGCCGGAAGTTCCCTGCTGTTTTCGATAAGAAAAAAACAGATCCTTACGGCAGCCTGTGCACCATTGTGACATTTCGATGCGGCTCGGCAAAATTCCTGCTTTAATCATAAGCTGACGGTTCAATTTTTTCAAGTCAAGCCTTGCCTTGCCTGATCCGTCGCCGGGCTTCAGAATCTCGCCGCTTTGCAAATCCAGCCCGCGCGATGCCGCCAAATCGCGCACCTTATCGGCCACTTCCTCTCCCACTTCATAGCAGCAAGCGCCGATGGAAGGACCGATGGCCGCAAGCATTTTTTCAGGCTCCGACCCGTAGCTTTCCGCCATTTTGGCCACGGTGCGTCCGGCTATGTCCAGGACGGTGCCTTTCCAGCCGGCATGCGCCAGGGCGATGACGCCGTTGACCGGATCGAAAAAATAAAGCGGCACGCAGTCGGCGAAAAATTGCGCAAGCAAAAGACCGGGCTCGTCCGAAATCAGGGCGTCCGTATTCGGGCATGCGGTGGCACGGCTTCTGGCTCCCCGCCCCGCGTCGCGCCTTGATACAATTTCCGCGTGGTTTCCATGCACCTGTTCGCCGCAAACCCACACGTCCGGAGCGAAGCCCAGCATCCGCCCGACCCGATCCCGGCGGCCGATGACCGCTGCCGGATCGTCACCGGTGTGAAGGGCCACATTTCCCGCATGCCGCGTCGTAAAACCGGCCGTGACGCCGTGCGATTCCCAGCTTGCCAGCTTCAGCAAAACCGCTTCATTCTCGCGGCCGGCCGGAGTAAAAGGTTCCATGCCGTCTATCTCACCTCCCTTTCATTGTAACACATACTTATCGGGCGGCGTTTTCGCCGTCGCCGAGCCGCTGGGTCCTGGGATCATCCAGCCGCACCAGCACCACGTCTTCGCCGATTTTGACGATGTTGCGCCAGGGAATGATCACCTCGGCCCCTCCGCCGAAAAGGCCAAAAAATCGCGCCGATTGCGGCACGACGATGGAATCGATGCGTCCCTGCCTCAGATCCAGTTCCAGATCGCTGATATGGCCCAGCTTCTTGCCGTCCACGATATTGATGACATCCTTCGTCTGAAAATCCGAGATTTTCAAGCGGTCCGGCCCCCTTTTGCGAAGGCATACATCCAGAAGGCTTATACCTAAATATATGAGCCGGTCCCGCAAAAAGTGCCCTCAGACAAGCCAAAATAACGCACATCGCCTGGATCGCTTAAGGCCTTCAATTCCAAAATTAAAGCGGACCGCCTGGGTCCGCTTGGGGGTCCGTTATGCTTTCACATGTTTTTGCATTTGCTGAATGGCCGACTTTTCGAGACGCGACACTTGCGCCTGGGAAATGCCGATTTCGTCGGCCACCTCCATTTGCGTCTTTCCTTCAAAAAACCGCATGGACAGGATCATTTTCTCCCTGTGCCCGAGCTTGCGCATGGCCTCGCGCAGCGCAATCTCCTCGATCCACTGGATGTCCTTGTTGCGCTCATCGCTGATCTGGTCCATGACGTAGATGGGATCCCCGCCATCGTGGTAGATGGGCTCAAACAGCGAGACGGGATCCTGGATGGCATCCAGGGCAAACACGATGTCCTCTTTGGGAACGCCCAGCGCTTCGGAGATTTCGTTAATCGTCGGTTCCCGCGCATGCTCGCTGGTCAGCTGATCCCTCACCTGCAGCGCCTTGTAGGCGATGTCGCGCAGGCTGCGGGAAACGCGGATGGGATTGTTGTCCCTGAGGTATCTGCGGATTTCCCCGATGATCATCGGGACGGCATACGTTGAGAACCGGACATTCTGGCTCAGGTCAAAATTGTCGATGGCTTTCATCAGTCCGATGCAGCCGACCTGAAACAGATCGTCCACATACTCTCCCCGGTTGTTAAACCGCTGAATGACGCTGAGCACCAGGCGCAGGTTTCCGTTTACCAGCTTTTCCCTGGCTTCCAATTCTCCCCGGGTTTGCAGAGCGATAAACAACTCCCTCATCTCGGCGTTGGTCAACACAGGCAGCTTGGAGGTGTCCACTCCACAAATCTCCACTTTGTTTCGGGTCAATGGCGATTCCTCCCGGGTGAAACGTTACTGTAAAGTATCCCCGGGCAGGTGCATTTTATTCTGAACGTCATTCAGACCATTTTGTTGAATTCCTTGCGAAGCCGCTTGATGATGCGTTTTTCGAGGCGGGAAATGTACGATTGGGAAATGCCGAGCAGATCCGCCACGTCCTTTTGCGTTTTCTCCTCTCCGTCCGCCAAGCCGAAGCGCAGTTCCATGATCGTCCGCTCGCGGTCGCTGAGCTTTTCCAGCGCTTTGTGGAGAAGCTTGCGGTCCACCTGCTCCTCAATGTTCCGGTAGATGGTGTCATTGTCGGTGCCGAGCACGTCGGACAGCAAAAGTTCGTTGCCGTCCCAGTCGATGTTCAGCGGCTCGTCAAACGACACTTCCGTTCGCGTCTTGCTGTTTCGCCGCAAATACATCAGAATTTCATTTTCGATGCAGCGGGACGCGTAGGTGGCCAGTTTGATCTTTTTGCCCGGATCGAAGGTGTTGACGGCTTTGATCAGCCCGATGGCGCCGATGGACACGAGATCTTCGATATGTATTCCCGTGTTTTCGAACTTGCGGGCAATATAGACCACCAGGCGCAAATTGCGCTCAATGAGCATGGCGCGGATGGCGGCGTCGCCTGACGGCAGCCGCTCCAGCAAATATTCCTCTTCCTCCCTGGTGAGCGGCGGGGGCAGCGCCTCGCTTCCGCCAATGTAGTACACTTCCTCGCTCTTCCAACCAAGCCAAAACAAAAGGCGGTAGAGCATCAGTCGGGACATCAGCTTCAGTTTGACCAGCATGATTCGAATACCTCCTGTCAGGCGGGCTGGGGCGGCACCGGCTTAAAGACCGCCGTCCTCCATCATTTCAGGGTGCAAGATCGCGCGATAAAGTCCTTCCGGAGACAAGGTGCCTCCATCCAGACCGATGAGCAGCCTGTGAATCGTGCGCGGCGGGCTTCCCTCCCGCCGAAGGGTCACCTGATCCGGCTTGAAAGCCAGCATGATCCTGGAGGTGCCGTTAATGCCCCGGTAGGGGACAAGGCGTATTCGGTCATACAAGCGAAACCGTTGCCGGGCCGTTTCGTCCAATTCCGCGACGAGCCGGTCCGCCGATTCCGCCTGCAGACGTTCGGTCCACCCCTCCGGCAGCAGGTGCTTCCACAAAGCCGCTTCCATCACCATGACCGGCATCCTCGTCAGCGGATCAAAGAGCCGGTTGCCCGTATCAAGCAGCGCCGGCACTTGCCAGCTTTCTCCGTCCATCCGTATTTCCGCAAGGTAAAGCAAGCGGTCCGTCTCCGCGTTTTTCCGTTTGATTTCCGCTGTTCCGCGGTACAGCCACAAGGACAAGCCGAAGGCCGCGGCAAACAGCCATAGCTGCATGCGCCAGTCCAGCACCAGTCCACCCTCGGGGGAAACGGTCATCCCGCTCCAGGGAGAGCCGGCCGCATTCAGCAGCGTCCCTGCGCCAATCACGGCGCCCAGCGTGGCAAAATTCACCGTGTAGAAAATGCCTGCCCTGCGGACAAAAGCCAGAGGACCGCCGTAGCCGAAGGCGATCAGCAGCATTAACGCAGACACCAACAGCTTGGCGCCCAACGAATACAGATAAGGGATATCGGCCCAGAACATTGCCGCCGCATACGCCGCTCCCAGCGCAGCTGCGGACAGCAGCTTCCATATGGCCGGGCGCAGGCGGCAGATTTTGGCCGTGGCCAGCAGCACCGCGCCGTCCACCGCCAAATTCGTGAAAAACACCAGATCCACATAGACGACCATGCGAATCCCCGCCCCGCGTACCCTTCCAAAACCCCAACGTAAACACCATCGTACCGATGGGCCGGGCTGAACTGAGCTATGCCGGAATGACCTCAGTATAATCACTTTCACGGCCGATGTCTGTCTAATTGTGCCGACCTTGCCGGAGCTTATTTTGACGAAAAAAACGCCTTCCGGCGCCGCTTCCCTTTTGCAAAAAACGTGCCATTATCCCCTTCGTTCAGGGCGCAATCGGCTACTGTCACTTCCAAATTGAAACGAATTATCTTGCATTTCCGGACACAGGCCGTTGGCTCAGGGGGAAATGGGACCGTTTCACTGACCTTTCGAATTTTGCGCACAGTTCCGAATGTTGTGCCATTATCCCCTTCGCTCAGTATGGTTTGGTTTGTTTAGTTTTGTTTTGTTTCGAAAAGAAGACTCATACCAGCGCATAATCTTTCTCCATTTTGATGTATATGCCCAACTCCAGGGCTTAGAACTTGACTACAGAACATATGTTCGTATATAATAAGAACAAACGTTCTCGTTCGGAGTGTGAAGCCGTATGCCGGAAGCGTCGGATTTCGATGCATTTTGCCGTCTGTTTAGCACGGAACAATCTTGTGCCGAGGCTTTGTTTCGCTTGCGATGGCCGGAGGGTTTTCGGTGCCCGCAATGCGGTCATTCTCGTTTTTATTTGATCCGGACCCGCCATCTCCCCCTGTTCGAATGCGCCGCATGCCATCGCCAAACTTCCGTCACCGCCGGCACCATCATGGAGGGCAGCCGCACGCCCTTGGTCCGCTGGTTTCAGGCGATCCGTCTGATGGCCGCGCCAGGGGGAATCAGTTCCATGAAATTGTCGAAAATATTGCAAGTAACCTACAAAACGGCCTGGCTTATGTCCCACAAAATCCGCTACGCGATGCAGAAGGCAGATCAATTCCGTCTGTTAAACGGAATTGTCCAAATCAGTTATGCCTGGTACGGTTACCGGTTTTTTCGGGATGCCCGTCAGCCTCTGCTCATAGGCGCTTCCCTGTCTTCCCGCCCCAATTTGCATTACGTGAAAATCAAGCAGCCTTCACCGCAGCACGTCGACAACGAGAGGCGTTTTATTCTTCACCCGGGTGTCGAAGCATTTTTGCAGACTCATGTCAAAAAAGAAGCCAAGGCCGTTTTGCTGAGATACATCGACTGCCCCTCAGATCTGAAAAGCATATCGCGGAACGCATCCGGTTGGCTCAACGACACTTTTTGCGGAATTGGTGCGAAGCATCTGCAGGCTTATTTGGATGAATTTTGTTTCCGTTTGAATGCGCAATTGCAAAGCAAATCCGCTCTTGACGCTCTTTTGCGCCAATGCGCCATTACCGGCACCATCACTTACAAAACGTTGACCCGTCCCCGTCCGGTTCTTCCTGTCCCATGGATCAGGTGGGGCGGCCGCAACAAATGGAGAGGACGTCATCTTTCGCTCTGCAGTTCGTTTTGACGAGGCCATATCCGTCAAACGTGACAAGTGCCGGCTTACGTGTATTTTCACTCTCTCAATAGAAACCTGTATTCCTTTATGCCAGCCTGGACTTTCTTCATTTCATCCTGCAGTCCCTCGATCTCATCAACCTGTGCTCCCTTGTTTTCATCCTGTACGAATGGGTACCCGATCGTACGCTTTTTTCCTGAACGAAGTACGCTTTTTCCTGAACGAATGGGATATTGGCACGTTGCGGAAATTTCAAAAAGCGCAGCGACGCGGCGGGCCCTGGCAGGGGTGACTCTTTTTAGAGGAAAATGTGACGAAAAAGATGTGGACCCGACGAAAACTGCGCGGCGAACGTGGCAAAGGGGGTTTTACGTCCGAACTCCGAACACCGCAAGCGCACCTGAGCGAAGGGGATAATGGAAGAAATGGGGCGGAAAAGGCAGCGAGTGCGGAAAATGGAAAAAGCCGGCTGAAAGTTGGGTTTTCAGCCGGTTTTTGTACATGGGGACGATGCGGCATGTCTTCGGTTTGCCGCAAGCCTGGAAAAGCGCGGCTTGGCGCCGGTTAGGCTCAAATGTGACACAATGCGGCATGCTGCCGGTGGGGCAACATGTTGGCCGCAACGCTTTATCGGTCGGTGCGGGGGCGGTTGCGCAGGAAAGCCGGGATGTCGAGCTGGTCGGTGGAAATGCTCGGGCTTCCGAACGGACGGAGGTTGCCCGCCGGCCTGACTTCCGGCGCAGATGCGGCCGCGGCCTGTTGTTCTCCCAGATTGGAGACGGGACGCCGCTGCGGCGACTTGTTTTCGAAGCCCGTCGCGATGACGGTGACTTTGATTTCGTCGTTCATGGATTCGTCAATAATGGCGCCGAAGATCATGTTCACTTCGGGGTCGCAGGCGGAAATGACGATTTCTGCCGCCTCGTTGACTTCATATAGCGACAGGTTGGAGCCGCCCGTAATGTTCATGATGACGCCGCGGGCGCCGTCGATGGATGTTTCGAGCAGCGGGCTTTGGATCGCCTTGCGGGCCGCTTCGACGGCGCGGTTCTCGCCGCTGGCGACACCGATGCCCATCAGGGCCGAGCCCCGCTCGGTCATGATCGTCTTGACGTCCGCAAAGTCCAGGTTGATAAGACCGGGCACGGCAATCAGGTCGGAGATGCCCTGAACGGCCTGAAGAAGCACGTTGTCCGCAATCTTGAACGCTTCGGTCATCGGCGTCTTCTTGTCGACGATTTCCAACAAGCGGTCGTTGGGAATGACAATCAGCGTGTCGACTTTTTCCTTGAGCGCCTCAATGCCCTGCTCGGCTTGCAAAGAGCGTTTGCGTCCCTCGAACGTAAACGGCCGCGTCACGACACCCACGGTTAGCGCGCCGCTTTCTTTGGCCAGCTCAGCGATGACGGGCGCTGCGCCGGTGCCGGTGCCGCCGCCCATGCCGGCGGTCACAAACACCATGTCCGATCCTTTCAGCGCATTCAATATAAATTCGCGGGACTCTTCCGCAGCTTTTTTGCCGATTTCCGGGTTGGCGCCAGCGCCAAGTCCTCTGGTCAGCTTGTCACCGATCTGCAATTTGATTTCGGATTTGGCCAGTTGCAGCGCTTGGGCATCGGTGTTTACGGTAATGAACTCGACGCCTTTTACGCCGCTTTCAATCATCCGGTTCACGGCGTTGCTGCCGCCGCCTCCGACACCAATCACTTTGATTTTCGCGAGCGGTTCCATTTCATAATCAAACTCCAACATCCATTACTCCTCCTCGCTTCGCTTGACCTTCATAAAGCGGCGGCTTGCTTATATAAATTCTTTAAAGAGATTTTTGAACCATTCCTTGATGCCGGTCCTGGATGAGCCGGAAGCGGAAGCCGTTCTGGCCGGCCGCTTGCTGACAGAAGATCCGCGCGTGCGCATATACTTCGTCACGTATTGAATGATGCCGACACCGCTGCTGTAAGAGGGATCCCGGACGCCAATGTAATCCGGCACCGCGATCCGGACGCTGGATTCCAGCTCCATCTGCGCCAAAGGCAGGACGCCGGGCATGGACACCGTTCCGCCGGTCAGCACGTAGCCGTTGATTTTGTCCAAATATCCCAGCCGCTTGACTTCCTGCCGGATCAGTTGAAAAATTTCCTGCATGCGGGGTTCGATGATGTTGGCCAGGTCCACCTGGTTGAACTCTTTTTCGGTGTTGGTGCCAACCCGCACCACTTTGAACGTCACGTCTTCCGCCGCGTCTTCAATCCGGGCGCAGCCGTATTTCAGCTTGATTTTTTCGGCATGCTCCGTTTGCGTTTTGAGACCGTAGCAAATGTCGCTGGTGACGTAATCGCCGCCGATGGGCAGCGTGGACACGGCCACCAGGCTGCCGCCTTCAAAGACGGCCAGCGTTGTCGCCCCGGCACCGATATCCGCCAGCACGGCGCCCATCTGCTTTTCGTCTTTGGAAAGAGCCATCATGCCCGTGGCCAGAGGCATCAGGATAATGCCGGCGATTTTCAGCCCGGCTTTCTCCACGCACCGAATCAGATTATGTATGGCGGCCTTGGTACCGGTAATTACGGTGCATTCGACTTCAAGACGCACCCCGATCATGCCTCTGGGGTCCTGGATATCGCCCAGCCCGTCCACAAAAAATTGTTTGGGCACCAGGTTGATGATTTCCCTTTCAGGCGGAAGCGCCACGACCCGTGCAGCCTGCAACACCCGATCGATGTCTTCCTGCGTGATTTCCCTGTCTTCACCGGAAACGGCAACAACCCCGTGGTTCGTCTGCAGGGCGATATGATTGCCGGCGATGCCGACATACACTTCGTCAATGGTGATGCCCACCATGCGTTCCGCGTGGTCCACCGCGTTGCGAATCGATTGTACGGTCTGATCAATATCTACAATGGCGCCTTTGCGTATCCCTTCGGAGTCCGCAGAACCGACACCAATAATGTTTATGGCCCCGTTGCTGATTTCCCCGATAATCACCCGAACCTTGGATGTACCGATGTCCAGGCTGACGATGAGGTCGTTGTTGCTCAAACGGTGGCACCTCCTATGGATCTATGAAAATCTAATTCCACATTCGCGAGGTTTTCCCTCTTTATTCTACAATTTTTTTCATAGCCAAATTAAACCATCGCGATTATATATTAACGGATCCATCCTATCCGTCCTGACAGGTCCATAAAAGAAATTCTAGCATTGTTTTGCGAGATTGAGTAGAGTAAAACCTCATGTTTTCTCGGGCATCTCGGCAGTTCCAAGGTCCGATTTCGCCGAATACGGCATATACGTGTCCGCTTCCAGCATCGTGATGATGCCGGGTTCGCGATTTTCCATGATTTCGTCCAGGTAGGAAATTTTGTCCTTCAGTTTGGAAACGGTGGTGATCACTTCAAATCCAGAGCGGGTGAAAATCCGGATTCGGTCCGGATAGGAAAGGGAAGGGTCCGGTTTGATTTCGGAGACATCCGCAAGATCGTCGGCGGATATGCCGGACAAAACCTGGCACAGTTCCTTCCAGACATCCGAATCAGCACGCCACCCGGTCAGGATCGGCTTGTCCGGCAAAAAGCCGTCCTTTGCGGGTAAGCTTAGCCCGTTTTCCAGCACAACCGTAAGGCTGCCGTCCGATTGCACGTACATCGCCACTTCAGGATATTCCTGGATGCGGACTTCCACCACGCCAGGAAATTTCTTGAGCACTTCCGCATGCTTGACTGCAGGCAGCGCTGCCACGTTGGCCGAGAGTTTCCCCGCCGCCGGAAAAAAGAACGAATCGCCCGGCGCGATGCCCAAAACTTCCCTGACTTCGTCCTCGGACAAATGATGGAGTCCGGAGATATGAATCTCCGTCACTTTCGACAAAGATGAACGGAAGAAAAGAATGACCAGAACGGCGGCAAACAGCGCCAACAAGGCAGCCAGAATTTTGCTTCCCCGCCTGGCGGGTGTCCTCTTTTCCCGCTTCAGCACGGGAATCCGTTCATTCATCAGCGCTACCCTCCTTGTCCAAGCGCGCCGGAAAAAAACGCCCCGCGAAATACGAGCGTCCGCGGGGAATCGGCGGTCAGCTGCCGTGCCGATAAAGCAGATTGTCGCTTGACTGTCGAACGATGTCCCCGCCCAATTGCGAGAACATCTCTTCTATCCTTTCATAACCCCGGTCAATGTGGTGCACATTCTCGACGATGGTGCGTCCCTGCGCTGCCAGTCCCGCAATGACCAACGCGGCGCCGGCCCTGAGATCGGTCGCTTCCACGGTCGTGCCGTAAAGCTGAGGGACGCCCCGGATAAAGGCATTGTTCAAATCCACGCGTATGTCCGCGCCCATTCGGCACAGCTCTTCCACATGCTTGAACCGGCCTTCGAAAATCGTTTCCTTTACGAGGCTGACCCCGTCGGCCAAAGCCAGAAGCGCCATAATTTGCGCCTGCAGATCGGTGGGAAAGGCGGGATACGGCGAGGTGACAATGCGGTCCACCGCCTTCGGCCGGGAATGGGCACTGACTTTCATTATATCATTGCTGACCTCGATTTGAACACCGGCCCTTCGCAGCACATGGATAAGGGAGGTCAAATGCGCGGGCTGTGCGCCTTCGATAATCACTTCTCCCCGAGTGGCGGCCGCGGCCACCATCACCGTGCCGGATACGATCCGATCGGGAATGATCGCGAAATTGGCGCCGTAAAGTTTTTCCACGCCCTCGATCACAATGGTGTCGGTGCCGGCGCCCTGAACCTTGGCCCCCATTTGGTTCAGAAAAGCTTGCAGATCCTGAATTTCCGGCTCTCTGGCGGCGCCGATTATGACCGTCCGGCCCCGCGCTTTGACGGCGGCCATCATGATGTTTTCCGTGGCGCCGACGCTGGGAAAATCGAGGATCACTTCCGTGCCTCTAAGCTCCGGCGCGCGGCAGACGATGCGGCTGCCCTTCTCCTCGATCTCCGCGCCAAGGGCAGCCAGCCCGCGCAGATGCAGATCGATTTTGCGCTCCCCGATGGCGCAGCCTCCCGGTTGATAGAGCTGGACTTCGCCAAATCGGGCCAAAAGCGGTCCCATAAGAAACACGGAGGAGCGCATTTGTCTCATGAGATGTTCCGGAATATGCGAAGATGAGAGCGAGGATGCGTCTACGGTAATGAATCGGTCGACAAAACGGGTCTTGCACCCGAGTTCGCGCAAGATTTCGAGCATCACGTCAATGTCGAGCAAGCGGGGGACGTTGCGGATCGTCACCGGTTCCTCCGCAAGCAGACTGGCGGCCAGGATCGGCAAAGCGGCGTTTTTGGCTCCGTGGATGCGTATGGTGCCCGAAAGCGGATTACCGCCTTCAATCACCAATTTGTCCAAGGGGTTTCACCTCCGGATTACCGCTCACCCATCAAGAGAACCTCCGGCACCAGACGGATTCCGTATTTTTCTTCGACCGTGCGCTGAATTTCCTCGATGAGGGTGAGGACATCCTCAGCCGTGGCACCGCCAAGATTGACGATGAAATTGGCATGCAGCGTGGAAACTTGCGCGCCGCCATGGCGAAGACCCTTGAGGCCTGCCGCTTCGATGAGCCGCGCGGCATGATCGCCCGGCGGGTTGCGGAACACGCTCCCCGCGCACGGCTCCTTGAGCGGCTGCGTGCGCATTCGCCGGTCTTTGTAAGAAGCCATGGCTGCGGCAATTTCCGTGCGGTTTCCTTTCCGCAGCCGGAAAACGGCACGCGTGACAATGCCGCGTTTTTCCTGCAGCACGGAATGGCGATAGGCAAATTTCATCTCTTCTTTTTCCAATACCGCACTGCTGCCGTCCTCCCAGACGATGTCGGCTGACTGAAAGATGCGTGATACGTCCGAACCGTGCGCGCCCGCGTTCATGTATACGGCCCCACCCACCGTGCCGGGAATTCCTCCCGCAAATTCCAGCCCGGTGAGCCCTTCCTTGCCGGCCAGCACCGACAGCTTGATGAAGGAGAACGCGGCGCCGGCGGTCACCGTTTCTCCCTCAAAGCGGACTTCCTCAAAGCCTTCACCCAGCTTGATGACGGCTCCCCGAACGCCCTTGTCGGTAACCAGCGTGTTGGAACCGCGGCCCAGCACATGCCACGGAACGCCGTGACGGTGCAGGATGGACAGCGCCGCAACCAGCCCGTCTCTGGTTTCAGGGATGATGAGGGCATCCGCCGGGCCTCCGATTTTCCAGGTGGTATATGGAGCCAGCGGCGCCTGAATCTGAACCCGCCCCACGGAAGCGGACAAAAGTTCGTCGATCCATGGCATGCGCATACGCACTTTCCTCCTCTCACGAACCTTTCGCACGGCTGCGGATGGTGTCACGATCACCCTGTATCTTATGACAGGTCAGCATGGGAGGTGACAAACGCCCAGAAGACAAGCCCCGCGTCTATTTGCGGGCCACAATGCGGGCCAATTGATCCGCGATGACGCCGGCCGCATCCGGCTTGCCAAGCCGGCGCGCCGCCTCGGCCATCGCCCGGCGGCGCGCCTCGTCCCGCATGATGTCCCGAACGGCTTGGAAAAGCGTCTGGCCCGTCAAATCCTTCTCGAGGATCATGACCGCCGCCCCCGCGTCCATCACGCTGCGGGCATTGGCTTCCTGGTGATTGCCCGTCACGTTGGGCGAAGGCACCAGCACGGCCGGTTTGCCCGCGGCGGTGAGCTCCGCAATCATGGAGGCGCCGGCGCGGCTGACGACAAGGGAGGCGGCGGCCAGCACCTCCGGCATGTTGTGAATGTAAGGCAGCACATGCAGGCGGCTTGATGCCGCCGGCTGCATCTCCTGGATCCGGGCCAGGGTCGCTTCGTGGTATTTCTCTCCGGTCACAAACACAAAATGCACGCCGGGCAGCTCCGGCAAATAAGGAATCATCGCCACCGCCGCCTCGTTCAGCGCCCGCGCGCCGCCGCTGCCGCCCACCGTCAGCACGAAGGGCGTATCCGGCCTGAGGCCCAGCGAATAAAATCCGCGCAGCGCATCGGCTTTGACGACGGCGGAAGCGCTCGGGTTGCCCGCATGCACCACATCCGCCACTCGGGCAAAATGGGGCAGCGACTCCTTGAAACTGACCGCCGCTCCGTCGACGAAACGGCTTAAGAACCGGTTCGTCAGCCCGGGCTCCACGTTTTGCTCGTGGATCAGCGTCGGGATGCCGAGTTTCGCGGCAGCATACACGACGGGACCGCACACGTAACCGCCGGTGCCCACCACCGCGTCCGGTCTGAACGCCTTAAGCAGCGCCTTGGAGCGGCGCACCGCCCGCAAAAAACGAAAAACCGTCCGGACGTTTTCCCAGGACAAGGAACGCCGAAAGCCCGTGATTTCGATTTCCTCAAAAGCAATGCCATGCTTCGGCACGATCTTGCTCTCAAGGCCTCTCCGGCCTCCTATGTAAAGCAGTTCCGTTTCCGGATCGCGGGCTTTCAGTTCCTGGCCGATGGCCAGGGCGGGATAAATGTGCCCCCCGGTGCCTCCGCCGGTAAGCACGACACGCATGGATGCTCACCTCGAAAAACGGGATAAGTTCAGCAAGATGCCCAGCGCCGTGAGGAGCAGCGTAAGAGACGAGCCGCCGTAGCTGACGAGCGGCAGCGTGATGCCCGTCACCGGCAGCATGCCGGTCACGACGCCGATGTTGATCAACACCTGCACCGCAAAAATGCCGACGATGCCGGAAGCGAGCAAGCTCCCGAACGGATCGCTCAAAGCGATGGCGGTCCGCATGCCCCGCCACACCAAAATCAAAAACAAAAGGATCAGAAGCGTCCCGCCGATGAAACCCAGTTCCTCGGCCAAAATGGAAAAAATAAAGTCGGTCTGCGGCTCCGGCAAATAGTTGTACTTCTGCCGGCTCATGCCGAGCCCGAGCCCCACCAGGCCTCCCGGACCGATGGCATACAGCGACTGGATCGACTGATAGCCCGCGCCCAGCGGGTCTTGCCACGGATCCAGAAAGGCGGTAATCCGCTGCAGGCGGTAAGGCGCGGCCGCGATCAGGGCGACGAGGCCGGCCAGTCCGAGGAGGGCCAGTCCGCCCAAATGGGCGAGCCGCGCCCCCGCCGCGTAGATCACAAGCATGGCGGCGCCGAACATGACGACGGCGGTGCCCAGGTCCGGCTGCATCATGATCAGCCCGAAGGCCAGCCCCAAAATGAGAAGCGGCGGCAGGAGGCCCTGCCGGAACGAATGCATCTTGTCCAGCCGCTCGGAAAGATATCGGGCCATAAACAGGATCATCGCCAGCTTCATGAACTCCGACGGCTGTATGCCGAGCGAGCCGATGCCGAGCCAGCTCCGCGCGCCGCCGCGGACGACGCCGATGCCCGGCACGAGCACGATGATGAGAAGCCCGAAGCAGATGAGCAGCGCGGGCACCGCCCAGCGGCGCCATACCCGGTAATCCGTGTTCATCGTCACATACATGGCGGCAATGCCGAGCAGGGCGAACACCGCCTGCCGCTTGACATAGTAATACGGGTCACCGTAATCGTGAAAAGCGGCTACGGCGCTGGCGCTGTAAACCATCACCAGGCCGATGGCCAATATGCCGAAGGTGGCGGCGATCATCCAGAAATCGGGAGCCGGGCGGGAATGGGCCATAGCAAATCGACACCTCGCGTACCTCTCGGAAAGTGGGGCCGATCCCGCCGGCAAAAACGGGACGGGCCCCCTTTCTACAACGTATGCGCCGATTGCTTAAACATGCGGCCGCGGACTTCGTAGTTTTCAAACATGTCCCAGCTGGCGCAGGCCGGCGACAGAAGCACGATATCGCCCGGCGCCGCCAGCCGCGCGGCCTCTTCCACGGCCTTGCGCAGCGTGCTTTCGGCGTCATTTTCAGGTTCGACGAGGACAACATTCTTTAAACCGGCGGCCTCGGCCACTTTCCGCAGCTTCTCCCGGGTTTGGCCAAGCGCCACCAGCCCTTTAAGGCGCGTCCGGAACACCGGCAAAAGCTCCATGTAGTCGGAACCGCGATCCAGGCCTCCCGCAATGAGAATAAGCGGCGCGGGGAGCGACAGCACCGACATCGTCGTGGCCGTCGGATTGGTCGCCTTGGAGTCGTTGTAAAAATGCACGCCGCGAAACTGGCCGACATACTCCAGCCGATGCTCCACGCCCCTGAACGTGCGAAGCGGTTCGGCCAGGCGCGCCGGATCGGCGCCCGCCGCCAGCGCCGCGGCAATGGCCGCCAGGGCGTTGGCCGTGTTGTGGCGGCCGGGAATGCCGATTTCATCTGTCCGGATGATGCGGACTTCCCGGCCGTCTTTCCGGCGCCACACAACCCACCTTTCCGCCTCCGGCTCATCTTCCTGCGGCTTGACAGACGGAAAAGGCGGGCTCACAAACACCCCTTCCTCCAGCTCCCGGGTCAGCGAAAACGGCAGCTGGCGGGCGCGCATTTGCAGGGACAATTTCCGGCATATATCGTCGTCGGCGTTGTACACCGCCGCATCATCTTCGCTTTGATTCGCAAACAATTTCGCTTTGGAAGCGATATAATCCTCCATCGTTCCGTGGTAGTCGAGATGTGTCTCCGCCACGTTGAGCAGGCAGGCCACGCGAGGCCTGAAATCCCGCGTGCCCTTAAGCTGGAAGCTGCTCAGTTCGGCCACGAGCCATCCGTCGGGACGAACTTCCTTCGCCGCTTCCGAGAGCGGCCGCCCGATGTTGCCCGCCACCACCGGATGCATGCCGCAAGCTTCCAGGAGCACGCCAGTCAGCGTCGTTGTCGTCGTTTTGCCGTTGGATCCCGTGATGCCGATGATCGGCGCCTTCGAAATCCGCCCGGCCACCTCCACTTCGGTGATCACTTCCACGCCTAACTTCAGCGCCTCTTCCACCGGCGGAGCGGTGTACGGGATGCCCGGATTTTTGACGACGAGGGCCGTATGCTCGTCCACCAGCCCGTCCGGGTGGCCGCCGCAAACAACAGAAATGCCCAAAGCCGAAAGTTCTTCGGCTTCGGGGCACTCCTCCCTGGCTTTGCGGTCGTTTGCAATCACGACGGCTCCCGCTTCATGAAACAGTTTCGCTGCCGCCACGCCGCTCCGGGCCAGCCCCAGGACGACCACCTTTTGCCCCCGGTATTCCGCAAGCTCTTTCATCGGTCACATGCTCCTTTTACATCTTGTACAAAAACAGGCCGCAAGCGGCAAAAATGAGTCCGGCCGCCCAGAACGTCGTCACGATGCGCCACTCCGACCAGCCGAGCAGCTCGAAATGGTGGTGGATCGGGCTCATTTTGAACACGCGTTTGCCGCGCGTCTTGAACGAGACGACCTGGATGATGACGGACAGCATCTCAATGACAAATACGCCGCCGATCAGGATCAGCAAAAGCTCCGTCTTGGTCAAAATCGCCACCGCCGCCAGGCCCCCTCCGATGCCCAGCGAACCCGTGTCGCCCATAAACACCTTGGCCGGGTGCCGATTGTAGACGAGGAAGCCCAGCACCGCGCCGACCAGCGCCGCGGAGAATACGGCGGCCTGCGGCTCGGCCGCTTCCACCGCGATCACCGCGAAGGCGCCGAAGGCCAGCGCGCTGGTGCCCGCCAGAAGGCCGTCCAGCCCGTCGGTGAAGTTGACCGAGTTGCTGGCGGCAAAAAACATGATGATGACGAGCAGCCAATAGCCCCAGGACAGATCCAGCGCGCCGCTGATGCCCGGAAACGAGATGGTCGTCGGAAAATCGTTGGCATACAGAATGCCGCAAAAAACGAGGGCAAACAGAAGCTGGCCGAGCAGCTTCTGCCGGGCCGTCAGCCCGAGGGAGCGCTTGAAGGCGATCTTGATATAGTCATCGAGAAAACCGACAAGGCCAAAGCCCAGGCACGCGACGATTAAGGCCCAAAACTCGTAGCCGCGCTCGGAAAATTTCAGAAAGGCCAGGGTCAGCGCCAGCAAAATGATGATGCCGCCCATCGTTGGCGTGCCCGACTTTTTCAAATGGCGCTGGGGCCCGTCGTCCCGCACCTGCTGGCCGAACTTCAGCCGGCGCAGCACCGGGATCAGGAGCGGCCCGAGCAAAACCGCGAGCACAAACGATACGCCGAGCGTCAAAAGCAATGTGCCGTAATCCATGGCTAGTCGTCAGGCGCCCCCTTTCTCCAGCGCCGCGACCACGTCTTCCAGCTTCATGCCGCGGGACGCTTTGACGAGCACCAGATCGTCCGGTCCGATTTCATTAAGCAGCGTTTCCGCCAGCGCCTTTTTGTCCGCGAAATGGCGCACCGCCCCCGCCGGGTAGGCCGCCTTCGCGGCCTCCGCCGTATGGGCCGACAGCGGCCCGTACAGGTACACCAGGTCCGCCGCGTCCGGCGAAAGCTGCCGGCCGATATCGGCGTGAAAGGCCGCCTCCTCGGGGCCCAGCTCCAGCATGTCGCCGAGCACGAGCATTTTCCGCCGGTATCCGGTCAGTTCCTTGAGCAGCGCAATGGCCGCTTTCACCGACGTGGGGCTGGCGTTGTATGCGTCATTGAGCACGGTGGCGCCGCAGGCGGCGCGGGTGCGCTCGATGCGCATGCCCGTCAGCTTCACCCGCTTAAGCCCTTCCCGGATTTCTTCCAGGGAAAGCCCGAAAAACCGGCCCGCGGCCGCGGCGGCCAGGGCGTTCAGCGCATTGTGTCTGCCGGGCACCGGGATCTCGAATTCGGCCGCTTCGCCTTCGCGCAAGGCGCGAAACGCCGTCCGTTCCTCGCCGCTTCGGGCGTCAAGCAGCCTCCAGGCGCAGGTTTCCGAAGCGCCGAAGGTGATGACCCGGGCACCTTCCGGCAGCGCCATATGCTCAAGCTCTTCGGCAAGCAGCGGCTCGTCGCCGTTTATGATCAACGCGCCATGCGGCCGCAAACCTTCCGCGATTTCCAGCTTGGCCCGGGCGATGTTGCGGCGCGAGCCGAGCTGCATCAAATGGGCCTCTCCGACGTTGGTGATCACGGCCGCGTGGGGGCGCGCCAGCTTCGTCAGCAGGGCGATTTCCCCTCGGCCGCTCATGCCCATCTCCAGCACCAGCGCCTCCGCATCGTTGGGCGCGCTCAAAATGGTCAGCGGCAGGCCGATATGATTGTTCAAATTGCCTTCCGTCTTGTGCACGCGGAAGCGCGCGCCCAGCACGGCGGCGATCATGTCCTTCGTCGTCGTCTTGCCGTTGCTGCCCGTGACGGCCGCCACTTTGGCGCCGAGGCGCTCCAGGTACCCTTGCGCCATCCGCTGCAGCGCCTCCAGCGTGTCGTCCACGAGCAAAAGCGGCAGGCCGGCGCCGCCTTCGGGCAGCGGCCTGCGGCGGCTCCAGAGGCTGGCTGCCGCGCCCGCTTCCCGGGCCGCCTGCACGAAATCATGACCGTCAAACCGCTCTCCGGCCAGCGGCACAAACAGCTCTCCCGGCCGTATCCTGCGGCTGTCGGCGGATACGCCCGTCACAAGGAGCGCGCCCGCTTCCCCGTCTATTTCCGCGCCGCACCAGGCGGCGATCTCCCCAAGCTCCGCTTTCATCGCTTAAGTCGGCTCCTTAAGGCTTCTTTCGCCACAAGGCGGTCGTCAAAATCATAGGTGACGCCGCCGATGATCTGATACGTTTCATGGCCTTTGCCCGCAATCAATACTACATCTCCCGCGTCGGCCATTTCAACCGCTTTTTCAATGGCGGCGCGGCGGTCCGCGATCATTGCATACCGGCTTTCCGGCAAGCCCGCCTCCCGGATGCCCGCCTCGATGTCCCGCATGATCGCCAGCGGGTCTTCGCTGCGCGGATTGTCGCTCGTAACCAGCACGAAATCCGCCAGTTCGGAGGCGATGCGGCCCATTTTCGGGCGCTTCGTGCGGTCGCGGTCGCCGCCGCAGCCGAACACGCAGATGACCCGCCCCGGCGCCAGTTCGCGCACGGTCTTCAAAATATTCTCCAGGCCGTCGGGCGTGTGGGCGTAATCGACGACCACAGCAAAAGGCTGCCCTTCGTCCACCGCCTCCGCCCGGCCCGGCACGCCCCGCATCTGTTCGAGGCTCGCCGCCGCCTGCTCCACGGCAATGCCTTCCCCGTACGCCGCCGCCAGCGCGGCCAGCGCGTTGTAGACGTTGAACTTGCCGAGCAGGCGCAGCCGCACGGGCCGCTCCCCTTGCGGCCAGACCAGCGTAAAATCGGTGCCGCGGGGCGAAATCCGCACGTCCTTGGCGCGGAATATGGCCTCTTGCTCGATGCCGTACGTAATCACTTCCGCCGCCGTCAGGCGCTTAAAGCGTTCGGACGCCGCGTCATCGGCGTTCAGCACCGCAAAAGCGCGCTCGCCCGGGGGAGCGTACTCGTTCCCCAGCCGGGCGAAAAACAAACCTTTGGCCGCCTCATAGGCTTCCATCGTGCCGTGGTAATCCAGATGGTCCTGCGTCAGGTTCGTGAACACGGCGGCCCGAAAAGCGACGCCTTTGACGCGCCCTTGCTCCAGCGCGTGGGAGGACACCTCCATGACGCAGCGCTCCGTACCGGCGTCCGCCATCGCCTTGAAAACCCGCTGCAGCTGAAGCGCATCGGGCGTCGTGTTGGACATCGGAAAGCTCTGGCCGCCGTAGCGGGTTTCGATGGTGCCGATGACGCCCGCGCGCACCCCCGCATCCGTCCATATTTTTTCCAAAAGCCAGGTGGTGGTCGTTTTGCCGTTGGTGCCCGTCACGCCGATGGGCCTGAGCCGGCGGGAAGGGTGCCCGTAAAAGTAATCCGCCAGCACCGCCAGCGCAACGTGCGTATCCGGCACAATGAGCTGCGGCAGGCGCGTCGCAAGCGGCCGGGACACCACCAGCGCGCAAGCGCCGCGCTCCTCGGCCTGGGGGGCAAAATCGTGGCCGTCCGCGGTATGGCCCGGCAAGCAAAAAAACAGCGTGCCCGGCTTTACCCGGCGCGAGTCCGTCTCCAGATCCGTAACCTGCACGCTGCCGTCACCGGCAATCCGGGAAATGAGCAGTTGTTTCGCAAGTTCGTACAGCTTCATGGGCCATCCGGGCCTCCTTCGTATGTATGGAATATTCTCATTATATCCAAGCGGACCGCCGCTTCAAGGGCCGGCCCGGTGCGGCGCGGCGGCGTTCAGTCCGCCGCGTTGCCGAGGTAGATGCGGATCACCGATCCCGCTTCCACCCGGGCGCCCGGCTCGGGCGCCTGGCGGATCACGGTGTTGCCGGAACCGGAAGCGGCCAGCCGGAAATCCGTGTTCATGTCCTCATAGATGTCGGCAATCGTTTTGCCCACCAGGTTCGGCACCCGGACCGTCTTGACGTCGCCCCACCGGTATTCTTTTTCCACCTGCTGGGCGCGCGGCTGAACGCCCAGGTACGGCAGCACATCCGCCAGGATGTTGCGGACGATCGGCGCGGCCACGAGCCCGCCGAACTGGATGCCCTGCGGATTGTCCACCGCCGCATAGACGATGATCTGCGGGTCGTCGGCCGGCGCGAAGCCGATGAAGGATACGATATGCTCGTTCGGCGAATAGCGTCCGCCCACCACCTTCTGGGCCGTCCCCGTTTTGCCGCCGACCCGGTAGCCGTCGAGAAAGGCGTTGCGGCCCGTGCCCAGCGCCACCACCTTTTCCAGCGACTCCCGCACCTTGCGGGACGTTTCCGGCGAAATGACCTGGCGGACCAGCTCGGGCTCCTTTTCCTCCAGCACGATGCCGGTCTCCGGGTGAATCCACGCTTTGGCCACAAAGGGCTTATACAGCTTGCCGCCGTTGATGGCGGCGGAAACGGCGGTGATCTGCTGGATCGGCGTCACGGACACGCCTTGCCCGAAGGACGTGGTCGCCAGCTCGACGGGGCCGACCTGCGACAGCTTGAACAGGATGCCGTTCTCTTCGCCGTTCAAATCGATGCCGGTTTTTTGCCCGAAGCCGAAAGCGCGGATATAGGAAAACAGCTTCTCCTTGCCAAGGCGCTGGCCCAGCGCGACAAACCCGGGGTTGCAGGAGTTCTGGACCACCTCCTGAAACGTCTGGCTGCCGTGGCCGCCCTTTTTCCAGCAGCGCAGCCTCGCTCCGCCCACCTCAACGGAGCCCGGGTCGAAGAAATATTCCTTTTCCAGATCGACCTTGCCTTCCTCCAGCGCGGCGGCCAGCGTGATGATCTTGAACGTGGAGCCGGGTTCGTAGGTCATCCAGATGGGCAGGTTGCGGTTGTAAACTTCCGGGGGCACCTCCTGGTATTTGTCGGGCTCAAACGTGGGCCGGCTGGCCATGGCGAGAATCTCGCCCGTTTTGGGGTTCATCGCGATGGCCAGGGCGCTTCTCGGCTGCAGGGTCAGCATGGCCTGATCCAGCTCCCGCTCCATGACGGACTGGATCGTCTGATCCAGCGTCAGGCGCAGCGTCAGCCCGTCCCGGGGCGGCGTGTAGGCGTCCGAGGAATTCGGCATCTGCCGGCCGGCCGCATCGGCAAGAAACGACACGCTGCCGGCGATGCCGCTGAGCCGGTCGTCATAGCGCAGTTCCAGGCCGGTCAGGCCCTGGTTGTAGCTGCCCGTAAAGCCCAGGATATGGGCAGCCAGACTGCCGAAGGGGTAGTACCGTTTGTTGTCCTCGCCCACATAAATGCCGGGCAGCCCCAGGTTTTTGACTTCCTGGGCTTTCTCCAGCGAAATTTTCCGCCCTTCGGGCTTCAGGTCCACGAGCATCGAGCGTTTGGTGAGCAGCGAGACGAGGTGCGATTCCGACATGCCCAACACCGGCGCCAGGCGCCGCGCCGTGCCTTGCGGGTCCCGGATTTGCGCCGGGATGGCCCAAACCGTGGGCGAGCTGACGTTATAGGCCAGCTTCACGCCGTTGCGGTCCGTGATCTCGCCCCGCTTGGCCTGAAACGGAATGTTCCGCCGCCACGATTCCTCGGCCCGCTCGGCCAATTCGGAACCTTTCCAGAGCTGGACGTAACCCAGCCGGGCAATGAGCGCGGCAAAGGCCAGGATGAGTAACAGGAGCGCCCAAAACAACCGCCTGCGCACGGTGACCTGGGATGTTTTCAACGCCAAAGACCCCCTCACGCGAAACCTCGATACACCCTATTCCGCATTCGGGGGTCTTTAGAACAAGCTGTCACGCGCCGTTTTCGGAACCGGACGCGCCGGATTCGCCGGTCTGTCCGGCGGCCTTTTCCTTATCTTGATCTTGCGTCTGACCCTCGGCTTCCAGCGTCTCGTATTTTTTCCCGAAAGGTGCCAGCGTCAGATGCACGGCGGCGCGGCCGCCTTCCTCCGACACCTGCTGTTCCGCCACATAACCTTCTCCCCGGAAGGTGCACGCCGCCCCCAGAAGGGAGCACATTTCCAGCGCATCCCGGAGCGACAGGCCTTTCAAGTCGGGGATTTCGCCCGTCGCGGTCTCGGTCAAGAGATACACCTGCTGAGAAGTGGACAGAATCCGTCCCGCATCGGGCAGCTGCCGCAGCACCTTGCCTCCCTTTCCGACGACGAAACTCTTGAAGCCTTTGTCCTTCAGTTCCTTCCTGGCCTGGTCGGGCGTAAGGCCGGTCACGCGCGGGACGGCGGCCGAAAGGTCGCCTTTTGCCGCCGGAGCGGCTGCCGCTTTCACTTCGGCCGCAGCTTCGGCCTCATCCTGCGCAGGCATGATGCCCATATGGCGGAGCGACTTTTCCATGATCTCCCGGAAAATCGGCGCCGCCACCAGGCCGCCTCCCGCCAGTTCCACTTGCGGCTCGTCCACGATGACATACAGCACGATCCGGGGATCTTCCACCGGCGCGTAGCCGATGAAAGACACCACGTATTTTTCCTGGGAATATTCGCCGTTGATGACTTTTTGCGCCGTCCCGGTTTTCCCCGCAATCCGGTAGCCCGGAATATAGGCCCGTTTGCCCGTGCCGATTTCCTGGTCGCTTACGACGGTTTCCAGGTATTCGCCGACTTTGCGGGCCGTGGCGGGCGACACCACCTGCCGGATCACTTTCGGCTCAAACAGCTGTTTCTCGCCGGTCTGACGGTCGGTGATCGATTGGATCAGCCGCGGCTCCATCAGCATGCCGCCGTTGGCGACGGCAGCCACGGCCGCCACCTGCTGCAACGGCGTCACAAGCACCGGCCCCTGGCCGAAGGTCGCCGAAGCCACGTCCCGCGGGATTTTCTCGTTAATGCGGATGGAGCCGGAAAGTTCGCCGGGCAGCGGAATGCCGGTCTTTTCGCCGAAGCCGAAGGCGCGGATATAGCTCATAAGCTTTGCGGCGCCGAGCTTCTCGTAGCCGAGTTTGACGAAGGCGACGTTGCTGGAATGTTTGAGCCCGTCGAGAAACGTGATTTCGCCCCAGCCCCGCCCGTTGTGGTCGCGGATCGGCTTGGATTTGTTGTCGACGCGGATGCTGCCGGACATGTACGTTTCATTGGGGTCAAACACCCCTTCCTCCACCGCGGCCGCCAGCGTCACGATCTTGAACGTCGAGCCCGGCTCGTAAACCGACTGGATGGCGTTGTTTTTGAAATGGGACTGGTCCGGCGTTTCCCAGTACTTGTTGGGGTCAAAGGCCGGCAAGGAAGCCATGCCGAGAATGTCCATCGTTTTCGGATCGGCGGCGATGGCCGTGATGCTGATCGGATTGTATTGCTCAAAAGCTTTGCGCAGGGCTTCCTCGATAAAAAACTGGATGTCCCGGTCGATGGTCAGCGTGACGTCTTTGCCGTCGACGGCCGGCACCATCTCCACCTTTCCGTTGGGCAGAGGCGTGCCGAGATAATCCTTTTCGTATTTGATGTAGCCCGGCGAGCCTTTGAGCACGTCATCCAGCGTCTTTTCAAGCCCCATGACCGCCTCGCCGTCCTTGTTGGAGTACCCCAGCACGTGGGCGGCCAGCTCGCCGTTGGGATAGTAGCGCTTCGTCTCCTCCACAAAATACAGCCCGACGTTTTTCTTGCCCGTCAGCTGCTGCAGCTCCTGCCGGAACGCCTCGAGACGGTCCTTGACGGCCTTGTCCACCTTCCAGCCTTCGGGCCGGATCTCCCGCTGACTCAGGTAGGTGCCGTCCTCTTTTTTCGCCCGCACCGCATCCCAAAGCTTGTCTTCCGGCGTGCCAAGCACGGCGCTGAGCTCCGTGACGATCCGTTCGGCCACGCGCCAGGCCGGATTTTCACTCTCCAGCGCGGCAATGACCTTCGGCCCGACCGCAATGGTGTAGGCCGCCGCATCCGCCGCCAGCACCTTTCCGTTGCGGTCCGTGATCATGCCGCGTTCCTGCACGAGGACCTTGCTCGTCCGCCAGTTTTCCTTGGCCTTCTCCGCCCACATGGCGGAAGCGGGCCCCACCTGCACCCAATAGACGCGAAAGATGAGGCCGAAAAAAAGGAGCGTGAAAAATACGCCCAGAAAAAGTGTCCGCAGCTTGATTCTTCTGGTCATGGCCCTGCCCTCTTAGTTTCTCGCGTAAGCCACAGCGCCGCCTCTGTCCACAACTGTGATGCTCCGGCTCGGGTCAAGCTGCACCATGCCCAGCTTGTTCTTGGCCTCGTCAATAATGCGCTTCGGATCGCTGAGGCGCTCCGCTTCGCGCTGCAGTTCTTTCAGTTGCTCGGCCTTCTGCTCATATTGCCGGTTGATCTCCTGGATTTGCCGGTTCATTTGATAGATTTCGGCATAACGATATACGATGAAGCCCGCCACAACGGCGCACAGCGCCAGCGTAAACAAATACAGCAGCTTTTCCCCGATGGGCAGGGGACGGCGGCGCAGCGCGTTTTCCCGCGCGCGGGAGCGCTCTTTCGTCTCTTCGGGTTTCTTGTGCGGCTGCAGCGCCAGATTTCCGTAATAAGCCATTTTTCGCCCAACCCCTTTCCTTGCTTCGATGGGATCTATCAGCATTCGACATCATGAGGTCAAATTTTTTCGGCGATCCGCAATTTGGCGGAACGCGCGCGCGGATTGCCGGCTATTTCCCGTTCCGACGGCACGATCGGTTTGCGCGTCACAAGCCGCAGGCGGCCCCGGCCGCCGCCGCATACGCACACCGGAAAATCCGGCGGGCAGGTACACGAGCCTGCTTCTTGCGCAAACATCTTCTTGCAAATTCGATCTTCCAGCGAATGAAACGTGATCACCGCCACCCGGCCGCCCGGCTTCAGCACCTCGATGGCTTCCGCCAGCGCGTCCCGGAACGCGCCCAGTTCATCGTTGACCGCAATCCGGATTGCCTGAAACGTCCGTTTGGCGGGATGGGGCCCGCTCCGGCGCGCCGGCGCCGGGATGGCGCTTTTGACCAGCGCTGCCAGCTGGCCCGTCGTATGGATCGGCGCCTTCTTTCTGGCCGCCGCAATTTCCCTGGCAATCCGGGCGGCAAATTTTTCTTCGCCGTATTCCCGGATGATGCGGGCAATTTCCTTCTCGTCCCATTCATTGACGATCGTTTTGGCCGTGAGCGTCTGCTCCCGGTCCATCCGCATGTCCAGTTCCGCATCCAGGTTGTAGCTGAATCCCCGCTCGGCCTCATCCAACTGGGGGCTGGAAACGCCCAGATCAAAAAGCACGCCGTCCACCCGGGGCACGCCGTCCACCGCCGGCACGCCCGCTTCCAGAAGCGCGCGTTTCAGATGGCGGAAGTTGCTTTTGACGAGCGTGACGGATGCGCCGTATGGCGCCAGTTTGACCCGCGCATGCTCCAGCGCGGCTTCGTCCTGATCGATGCCAATCAGGCGTCCGCCGGGGCCGAGCCGCTCCAGGATGGCGCCGGCGTGGCCGGCGCCGCCGAGGGTGCAGTCGACGTAGATGCCGTCCGGACGGACGTTCAGGCCGCCGACCGCCTCCTCCTTGAGTACCGAAACGTGGTGAAACATGGGGATTCACTCTTTTTCTCTCTGTATGGATTAAGGAATTTGTGAGCGTCAGAAATGAAAATCGAAGTCCACCAGCTTTTCGGCGATTTCATTGAAAGACTCCTGGGATTTGCGCGAGTACTCTTCCCAGGTCGCCTTGTCCCAGATTTCGACGCGGGTGGAAACGCCGATCACCGTGCAGTCTTTCTCCAGCCGCGCATATTCGCGCAAATGGGCCGGCACGTTTACCCTGCCCTGCTTGTCCCATTCGCATTCGCAAGCGCCGGAAAAAAGCAGCCTGGCAAAGGCCCGGGCGTTGGCCGCCATGGAGGGCAGCGATTTCAGCCTTTGCTCGAGCTGGTTCCACTCTTCGCGGGGGTATACGAACAGACAGTTGTCCAGTCCGCGGGTGATAATGAAGCTGGCGCCGAGGGCTTCGCGGAATTTGGCGGGAATGATGATGCGACCCTTCTCATCGATGGTATGTTGGTATTCCCCCAAAAACACGCGCCCTCACCCCCCAGTTTCACCCACTTTGCACCACTTTGCACCACTTCTCAGGAATAATTCGCCCCATAAAATAAAAATCCTGCCGGCAAAGCAGGATTTTGATGAAAATTTTTTAATTTGAAAGCCTTAGGGCATTCGCCCGGCCGCAAAGCCCGCTTCAGGCTTCCGAATGCGGGTTTTCCGGTCCGGCGGTCCCCGGAGAAGGCTGCGCGGGTTTGGTGCGGCGCATCCGGCGGCGGATCAGCATGTATGCCGGGATGCCGATAACTGCCAGCACGGCCGCGACAGGCAGGAGCGCCGCCAGAAACACGAGCAGTTCCCGGCCGAACGCTCCGAGCGCCGCGGCGCTGGACGAAACCGCATCCGCCATCCGTTTGCCCAGGGCCGTCCCTTGCCCGCCGGCCCCGTTTCCGTTTTCGTACAGGCGGATGTTGACCGTCGAGTAGGCCACATTTTGATCGATGTATCGCATGCGGCCCTTGATCTGCTCGATCTGCTCCTGCACGGCGGCCAGTTCGGCGGAAAAGCGCACCAGGTCATCGGCGTCCGCCGCTTTTTCCATAAACGCCAGAAGCCGCGCTTCCGCCGCTTTTTTCGCCTCCAGGCGGGCTTCCAGGTCCACGTACTCTTCGGTGACGTCGCTGCCCTCGACGCGAATCTGCAAGTTTTTCTCGATCTCGCGGAGCCGGGCGAGGAAAGAAGAAAACTCGCCGGCCGGCACTTTGACCACATAGCGGGCGGATTTGCCTTCGGCATCCGCCTGGTTGCTGAATTGCACGATATAGGCGCCGCTCAGATGGATCGCATCCTGCAGCTTCGTCTCCGCGGCGTCAAAATCGTCCACGTTCATGGTCACATGGGCGGTGTAGATCATTTTCCGGCTCAGCCCGGGATCAAAGGCAACAAGCGTACCGGCGGATGCGGCATCGCTCACGCCGCCCCCCGCCGTTCCCCCGGCGCCGGCATTGGCATCGCCGGAGCCGGCCGAAACCGCCGGCGGCGTGCCCGTCCCCCAACCGGCGCCTCCCGGCGAGAGCGGCGCCACGGCGGCCATATCCGCCGCCGTCACCTGCGCCGTCGCCCCAGCGGATGCCGCCGACCCGGCCGATGGCGCGGCGAAGGCTTCAGCCTGGTCATGAGCTGTCCGCTGCACGGACTCGCCGATTCCTTTGGCCCCGTTCGAGCAGGCGGCCAGCGCCAGCGCCGCCCATAGCAACACCAGTCCTTTTTTGATGAAGGCCGGTATGCGCTTTCCATCCGCTTTCTTTCTTGCTTGGTGATTTTTCGCTTTCAAAAAAATCAACCCCCCGCGTCGCATTGGACTTTGTGTCCTTAGACGAAGGGGGCTTGCGAAATGTTTCCAAAAAATATCGGAACCTTAATGTGCGGCCCAGCTTTCGAGATAGGCCTTTTGCTCGTCAGACAGCGTATCGATGCGGATGCCCAGGGACGCCAGCTTCAGCCGGGCCACCTGCTCATCCAGCTCGTAGGGCACCTTCACCACATGGGGACCGATCTTTTGATAGTTCTCGTTGACGTACCGCAGCGACAGCGCCTGCAGCGCAAAGCTCATGTCCATGATTTCCGCCGGATGGCCGTCGCCCGCCGCCAGGTTGACGAGGCGCCCTTCGGCCAGCACGTAAATCTTGCGTCCGTCCTTCAGCGTGTATTCCTCGATGTTGCGGCGCACAACCCGCTTGCTCACCGCCATCGCGGCCAGCTCCACAAGATTCACTTCCACGTCAAAATGCCCGGCGTTGGCCAAAATGGCGCCGTCCTTCATCCGCGCGAAATGCTCGCCGCGGATCACGTCCTTGTTGCCGGTCACCGTGACAAAATAGTCCCCGATCTTGGCCGCCTCCTCCATCGGCAGCACGGTGAAGCCGTCCATATGCGCCTCCACCGCGCGGATGGCGTCCACTTCCGTCACCACCACGTTGGCGCCGAGCCCTTTGGCCCGCATCGCCACGCCCTTGCCGCACCAGCCGTAACCGTTCACGACGACGGTTTTGCCGGCCACCACCAGGTTGGTCGTGCGGTTGATGCCGTCCCACACCGACTGGCCGGTGCCGTACCGGTTGTCGAACAAATATTTGCAATAGGCGTCGTTGACCGCCACCATCGGGATTTTCAGCTGCCCTTCCTTTTCCATCGCCTTGAGGCGCAAGATCCCGGTGGTCGTCTCCTCGGCTCCGCCCCGCACATCCCCCAGCAAATCCTGCCGCTCGGCATGCAGGATGCTGATCAGGTCGCCGCCGTCGTCGATGATCAGATGCGGCTTCGTCTCCAGCGTCCGGATCAGGTGCTCCTTGTATTCCTCCGGTTCGGGATCGTATTTGGCAAACACGGTGATGCCGTCGGCGGCCAGGGCCGCGCACACGTCATCCTGCGTGGACAGCGGGTTGCTGCCGGTGATGGCGACTTCGGCGCCGCCCGCGTGAATCACTTTGGCGAGATACGCGGTTTTGGCCTCCAGATGCAAAGAAATGGCAACCCGCAAGCCCTTGAAAGGCTGCTCCTTCTCAAACTGCTCGCGGATTTTGTTCAGCACCGGCATGTGGGCGGATGCCCAGTCGATTTTGAGTTTCCCTTCCGGCGCCAGGGAAGGATCGCGAATGATGCTGCTCAATGAAATATCCTCCAAGCTTTTGGATAATGTTCGTGCGCACCAGACTTTGGCGCTGGCTGCCCCGATTTCTGCAGTAAGACCAAAATAGGAGTCATGCCTCAAGATCCGGGAAAACCTTCCACAATGCGATGGCTGCCGCTCAGGTCAAAGGGCACTTTTTTCCAGAGAGCCAGCCAGTCCGGACCATAGCGGTTCCAGAAATGCACGGTTCCGTACACCCGCTCCTGGGGCCTGCCGCGCGGCGTCAGGGAAGAACGGATGCGGTCCCACTGGCGGAGCGAAGCCTCATGCCGCCTCAACAACGCATCCATAGCCCGCTGCTTCAGAAAATCCATTTGCTCCAAAATGCGGTCCCGATTGCTCGCCGCCAGGTCCGCCAGCCCCGGCTGCAGCGATGCAATTTTGCCGATCACCGGCTCGTAAATCCGCAAAAACTGCTCCCGGGCGCTGCCGAACGTCCCTTCCAGATCCCACATGTCCTGGTCAGCCAGCCAGGCGGCCCGCCGCTCCTCCCATTCGCGGATCGCCTGCTCCGGCGTCAGGGAATATTTGTCCAGCAGCTTCAAAACGGAAGGTTCCAGATACGTGAAAGATTGGCGCGGCACAAGCAGCGGAACCCGCATGCCGAACGTTTCAAAAGCCGGCCGCAAAATGCCCCAATACGCCAGTTCCGCCGGACCGAGCACCGCCGCCAGCACCGGCAGCAGGTAATCCTGCATCAGCGGCCTCGTCAGCGCGTTCGTGCTCAGAAGATCCGGCGACTCGGCCGTCATCGCCAGCAGCTCTTCCCGGGAAAGGGACACCGCGCCTTTGCGGTCCGCAAAATGCCCGTTCTGCCGGATCAACAAAAGCCTGCCCGACTCATGGTGCAAAAACAGGTTCGAGCTTTCGGGATTGGGCTCCGCCTGCAGCGGCAGCCCCAGCGCGGTCACCGCCCGCTCGCCTTCGGCCAGCGCCCGCCCCAGTTCCTCGTTGCGCATGATCAGCTCGCGGAACATGGGCGCTTCCAGTTCCCTAAGCGCGGGATCGTCCGCATCCAGCAAAACCAGTCCGTCCGGGCCAAACCACTCGGCCAGGAGCCGGGCAAAGGCAACGCTCAAGGTTGGCGCGTCCTCCACATGGCGGCGCAGCCTCATCAAGAGCCCGGTTTTGTATTCCGAGTCGGGCAGCGTGCCGGCCAGTTCCGCCAGCGCAGCTTCCCACGCCGCGGCGCTGATCGGCGTCCGGCTGACCGCCAGCCGCGTGCCGGCCGGCCGTTCGATGCGAATGCGGAATTCGCTGCCGCCTTCTTCCTGCACGAACACATGGTTCGCTTCGTCAAAATCGTGGTCTTCGCCGGCGATCCAGAACACCGGCACCACGGGGCGGCCCAATTGCTCCTCCGCGTATCGCGCCGCCTGGACCACGGTCAATGCCTTATAGTAAATCAGCAGCGCGCCGCCGAACAACCCGGCTTGCTGTCCGCCGACCACCACCAAGGTTTCCGGCTGGGCCAAAAGCTGTAGCGACCGGTCCGCCGCTTCGTGCAGCCCCACCAGCTCCTGATAGCGCCGAAGCGCCCGCACCAGAGAGACGCGGTCCGCCCTGGGCGCCTCGCTTTTGTCCAGCCATTCGGCCCTGCGCCGCCAGTCATCCGGATTTGCGGGATGAGAGCCAAAAAGGGATACCACATCAGGGTCCATCCGCCGATAACGGTCCGATAACGTGTGCAGATTCGGCTCTGCAAGCGGCGTAATGTTCAAAAGACCGTTCCTCCGATCCTAAAGTGTAAAATGCCAGTTCTGATTTTACGCTGACGGAAAAACCAATTCAAGCGACATCAGCAAAACGTAAAGCGCTGCCAGAGCGAAAAATGAAAGCCGCCAGACGGCGCGGAAAATTTTGACCGGGTCGATTTTGCCCCGCTTGCGGTTTTGGGCCCCGCCAATGAGCCCCGCGCCGATCAGCATAAAGAGCGCGATCAGGTACAGGCCGAATCCCGAATTCGTCCGGTCGTTCAGCCGGGAGGCCACAATGCCGATCAGAAACAGATTGGTGACGTCCATGGCCAGATGCAGCGCCGCCCTTTTCTCCAGGCCGCGCCTTACGGCGATCCAGTAGGTGAGCGCAAACGGAATAAAAGGCAATACGGCCATAAATTTGTACACGTACGCGATCCATTCACCCACTGCTTGCATATGCCGACCTCCTACGGGGTTGGAATGGCCTTTACCAGCGCCGTCACCGTCTCGTTCCACGGCGCGCTCGCGCCTGCCTCGCGGGCCAGGCGGCAGACGGCGCCGTTCAGCGCGTCAATTTCCGTGGCCCGGCCGCCCAGCACGTCTTGCAGCATGGAGGAGCGGTTGCCGGCGGTTTTTTCGCAAACCTGGAGCAATTCTTCCCAGAGCTCCCGCCAATCCGCCTGAAATCCGTGCAAACGCAAAATCCCGAACGTTTCCCGGTGCAGCGCTTCCATCACCGCCAGGCGCTCAGACGAACCCGCGAGCTCGCCGTTGCGGATTCTCCACAATGCCGTCAGCGGATTGATCACCGCGTTGATCAGCAGCTTTTTAAACATGCGGTCGCGTATCGAATTCGACAAATGGACGGAAAATCCTGCCTTTTTCAGCATCTCCGCGGCCCGGCGCGGCAAATCCTCCCCGGCTGGGGACGCTTGTTCGCCATTCGCGCCGGCATGGGCGGAGCCTGCGCCGGAATCTGCGCCTGCCGCCGCATCCGGCCAAAGGCCCAGCCACGTTTCACCGTGCCCGGTGTGGCGGACCGATGCCTCGCCCGTGCGCAAGGCCGCTTCGGTGGTGACCGCCGCAGCGATCCGGCGTCCTTTCAGCGCGGCGGCAAAACGCTCCGCATGCCCGATGCCGTTTTGAAACAGCACAACGCCGGCTTCTTTCGCCAATTTTCGGTCCAGCTCGCGCAAAAGTTCATCCGTGATGGCGGTCTGTTTCAGACAAACCAGCAAAATGCCGGAAAATGGCGCCGGCGCTTCGGCAAACGAAAAGGCCCGCACGGGCACCGCCATTTCCTCGTTCTCCCGCAACGTTGCAAGACGCACGCCCCGCTCCCGGATCAGGCGTGCCTGCTCCTCGGTGCGCGTCCAAAGCTGCACCGCGCAGCCGGATAAAGCCAGTTTTGCGCCCAGCAGCATGCCGATGGCGCCTCCGCCCAGGATCGCCGTTTCACACATCGACCGATTCCGCCTTCGCTTCCCGTTTTTTCCTCTATCATAACAAAAAAATGACCCGCAAGGCTTCCATCCTTGCGGGCACCACACCGTTACTCGATGCGCTCCAGATTGCCGTTGGCGTCCATTTTGAACCGCGGCTTTTCCTCTTCCTGATTTTCGTCCAGAAGCGCCATGCGCCGCGCCCGTTCCATGATGCGGATCAGCGTCTTGTAGTCGTCGTTGACCGTCTGGTAATCCGACTGCACCTCGCTGACCTGCTTGTTCAGACGCTCGTTTTCCTCCTGCAACTCTCGTATTTTCTCATCCTTCTCTTTCAACTCTTTCTCCTTCTGGCGCAGCTGCTTGTTCAAATCCTGCACAATGTTTTTCCACTGCCGCAAATAACGGATGATCGCATCCAGGGACAAAGCCTCCGGGGATACCGTTTCGTTTTTGGCCGCAGCCTCGCCCGCAGCGTTCTCGCCCTGCGCCGCCTCGCCGCCGCTTCCATCGGTCAGCAAGGCTTCACCGCTCTCCAGAAGGATGCCCTGCTTTTTCAAATAATTCCGTTTTTGCCGCTGCTGCTTGGCCAGCCCGATGGCCTCCTGGTACCTTTTGCGCACCGTGCTGTTCCAGCGGAAGCCGCAAGCCGCGCTCGTCCGCCCGAGGCGCCGCCCGACTTCCTCAAACGCCGCCAGCTGCGTGCTGCCCTCGCGAATATGCCGCAGCGTCACCTCGGCCAGCACCAGGTCATCATCGGGTGTCCACGCATCCTGTCTCACCGCAGACATGATTGTTTGCCTCCTTGCACTCAACCGTTTTCAACAGCCTCATCTTTATTTCTATGCCTGAGGTAAATTTCATAGAATCTATGGGATATTTCTAGGTATATCCATTTTTTGTTCCCGTATACCTCCCGGGCCGCCCGCGCTTTATGGCCCTTAACCGCGCATCGCGGCGCTTTGGCGCGCATTTTGCCGCAAAAAACGAAAACGCCGCGGCCGGCGCATGGCCCCCGGTGCGGCGGGGAAATCTAAGGGCGCGGGCGAAAAGTTTGCCAATTCGTCACGAATAACGGTTTACACCCGGCAGCCCGTAAAGGTATAATAGCCTCTAGGATTCGGGGCGAATGGAAAGAGAGGGGGATTTTTCGTGGCACGCATGTTCCGGGTTTTGGGCTTCTTGACGCTCGTTATCGCCCTCATGGCATTCGCGGGCGAGCTGTATGAAATGTCCCTGCTGTTCTTCATGCAGACGGCCGTGTTTTTCCTGTTTGGTTACCTGAACATGTCCGAACGCGCGTACCTGCTCATCTTCTGGGGGTACATGATCGCGGCATTCCTCGGATTTACCTATTGGTCCGTATTCGAAATGAAAATGCCGCTTTAATGAAGGCCCAAATGAACCGAAATCATGTAAGCAAAAACCTCCCGCCGCTTGCGGCAGGAGGTTTTTTGGTTATATGCGGGCCAAAACCATCACCTTGAAAAGTTCGCTCATGCCGTCCGACAAGAGAAGCTGCCGGATCGCCCGGTTCCGCCTGGCCGCCGGATGAAACGGGTCCCGGGCCCCGTGGCCGGCCAGCTTTTCGAGGATGCCGGATTCGACGAGGAACCGTTTTTGCGTCCCGTACCAGATTTCGTGCCATCCGGAGGCCTGCGCGTAATGGCGGATCAGGTCAAAATCCACATGGGCCGTGATGTCCTGCCCGCCCGGATGGCGGAACGGATCGGACGAGGCCGTATGCTTCTCGTAGCAAAGCAATGTGCCGTCCATCCGGTACTCCGCGGTGAGCTCCCGCGTGCAGTCGCCGTAATCGATCACGAGCAGCACCGCTTCACCCAGCCGGCCGCCCAACTCAGCCACCCAACGGGCGGCGTCAAGGCCGATTTCCGTCCTTTGTCCTTCCCTGAGGCGCACCATTTGCGTCTCCAGCCAGCGGGAAGCTTCCGGGTCCGTCAATGCCGTCAGGCAGAAGGCAAACGAACCGCCTTCCTCCGCATAAACGCCCTGCTCCCACAGCCGCCCGTCCTTGCACGCGAGACGGATCACGGGAAAAGCGTCGAGCAGTTCATTTGCGACGATCATGACCGGCCGGTCTTTCCAGTTTTCCGACTCCGCTTCCGCGGCGGACAGCACGCGGGCCCGGCCCTCGCGGACATACGGTTCCAGAAGCGCCGCCGCCGCCTGCCGGTGCGCGGGATTGCCGTCGGCCAGCGTCAAAGCAAACCGCTCGCCGGCTGCCCCCATTTCCGCCCAGCGGTCCAGCATTTGCCGGGAAAGCCTTCCGGCACCGCCTCCGTAGTCGATGACCTCCACCCGCGGCGCCCCGGGAAAACGCTCCTCCGCCATGGCCGCCAGGCGCTCCGCCAGCACTTCGCCCATCACGCCTCCCACGTATGCGCTGGTGTAAAAATCGCCCTCGCGGCCGGTGCGGATCCGGCCCCCCGAATAATAACCATATTTCGGATGGTACAAGCATAAAAACATATAGTCCCGAAATGGGATGCACATGACCTGCCGGCCGTCTTCGGTCCGGCCCGGACGGCCGCTTTCGCGAATTTTGCGCCGGATTTCCTCCGCCAGCGGCGACCGGCCTTCCCCCGCTGCGGTGCCGGTTTCCGTTTGGTTCATTCGCGCACCTTTCCCCCCCGTTATACGTCATATTATAATAAATGGCATAAACACCGCACGATCTGCACCCTGCGCAAGGCCTCAGAAAGGAGGCTGGACGATGCGACGCCTGACTTGGCCCGTACTCATCTTCTTCATCATATTGCTGATCATTCCCCCCAGCACCGTTACGCCGCCCGTTTTTGCCGAACCGCTGCCCGAGGATACCCGCGAGCTTCTCGAAAAAGGCTTGTCCATCGCGGAAATTGACCGCGAAATCGAGCGGATCGCCGCGCTGCGCCGCGAAACGATGGAACGCATGGAAAACACGCTGCGCCAGATCGAGCGGCTCCAGCAAGCGGCGGACGCTTTAAGGGAAAAAAGCGACGAAGTGCTGCGGGCCTATTATATGGGACGCAAGGATTTCCTCTTTACCGTGCTGCTCAGTTCCCGCACGCTGCATGATCTGTTCTACGCCTGGGAACTGGTGGAGATCCTCCTTCAGTCCGACCGCCGCGCGCTGGACGAATACGCGATGGCGCACCAGCGCCTTGAGGAAGGTTACCGCTCGCTGGAGAAGGATCAAGCCGAACTGGAGCAGACGGAAAACGCCCTGCGGGCGCAAAGGGAGCGGCTGCTCGCCTTGCAGCAAGAAGTGGATCGGGCCTTGGCCGAACGGGATGACAAGGCCGAGGTGCGCCAGATGATGGATGACCTCACCGCCCAATGGAAATCCGCCGGCCTTCCGGAAGTGAAACGGGTGCTTTCGGCCTTGTCGGCGGCCATGAAAGATTTGCCCGAATGGATTTTCTCGCAGCCCGGCATGGTGACGACCAGCGGTCTCAAGGCCAAGGTCGCGATCAGCGACACCGCGCTGAACGAGTATTTGCGCGGCCGCAATCCGGACGTTTTCCGCATGGTGACCATCAGCTTCGAAGAAAACCGGATGACCGTCGCCGGCGACAACGGCCAGATGCGGATCGAAATCGGCGGCCATTACACCGTTGAAAATGAACCGGAAAACTTCATGCGGTTCCATGTGGATACGCTGCTTTTCAACGGCTTTGCGTTGCCGGACACGACCCGGACCGATCTGGAACGGGAATTCGACCTTGGTTTTCGCCCGCAATACGTGATGGCCTTCATCAAGGTGCAGTCGGTGTCCCTGGCGCCGGGACTGTTAACGGTGGAGCTCCGCTTCGGCTGACAGGCTCGCCCACCGCTCGTTCCATTCGTCATAGCCGATGAAGCCGGCGGCAAATTGTTCCCACAGCCCGGCCAGTTTCTCCAGGCGCTGCGGCAGCGACGGATCCGGGCTCGCCTGGGCATCGAACGGAAAGGCGCCGGGAATCTGCCCCGCCAGCACCGCCCGCAAGTTGCTGTCCCGCTCAAACAGCGGCGATTGGGCCGGAAGCTTGCCCGACGCCAGCCAGTGGGCGAACTGCGCGGGCTCGCTCGTCATGGCCGCGATCCATTGGATCGCGGCCTCTTTCGCTTTCGAGCGCGCGTAAACGGCAAAGCTGTTGCTGCGCGGCCACACGTAAGGCAGCTTCCAGGTCCTCAGGTCCATAAGCAGCCGGTGCGGGAAGGGGCCGGCGTCCATCAGCGCCTTGGCGGAAGAGTAAGGCATGACGGCGGCCGCCACCCCGCCTTCGGACACCAGCATCGCCATTTCCGCGACGCTTTCGGCAAATACCGCCAGGTCCCGGTTTTGATCCAACATGGAAAGCGCTTCCCCCATAAAAGTGCGATCCCACGCGCGGCCGTCGGCGAAAATCGTGTCCGAACGTTCCCCTGTCACGTGCGCCACCCAAGCCAACAAGGAAAGCGGATCGTCGCGCCGCAGCGCCACCATCGGCAGCGGATTTCCCGCCGCGCGGCTTTTGGCCGCCAGATCGGCCCAGCCGGCCAGACCGTCGGGCAAAACCGGAGAAGGACTTCCCGAAACGGCGTTCAGCGCGTTCATGTTCCAAAGCAGCACATACGGATCAAAGTCGCGGGGCACGCCCCATATGTAGCCGTTCCATTTCATCGGCGCCATCAGCGCCGCGAACTGCTGTGACTGGCTGTCGCCGGCAAACGCGCTGTCGGTCGGCGCCAGGAAGCCGGAGACGGCAAAGTTCAGCACCCATTCGCCCGGCATCAGCAGCACATCCGCCGCCGTGCCGAGCAGCGCCTCGCGGCGAAAGCTCGCGTAGGCGTCCTCCGGTTCCGCCCGCGCCCATTCCACTTCAATGTTGCGCAAAAAGCCGGCCATCTCTTCGCTCTGCCGCTTCAGCGCCGCAAATTCCGCTTCCTCCAAAGCCGCCGCCACCCGCAGGCGAACCTGCTCCGCTTTCTCGCCGGCGGCCATCGGCTTCGGCCGGGCCGCTTCCTCGGCCGGCCGGCCGGCGGATTTTTGCGCGGGCGGCTCCGTCAGCCAGGGAACAAGCAGCATGGCGGACAGCGCCAACAGAACGATCAGCCACAGCCCATGACGGACATTCACGCGCTTCACCCGCTTCACCCTGTCGTTTACTAACATGATAACAGGCGGTTCGGCCCGCTGTCTTGACTTTTTTCGCGGCTCCGCGAATGGGGGACATATCCGCCTGGGCTTGCGGAAATACTTTAGACGAACCGTTTGCCTTGTTTTTGCGCGAAAAAAGGTGGTGTGTGCCATGCAAGGAAGCCGCGCGAATGGAAAATTCGCGCCTGTTCGGAAAAGGGCTTTGCTTTTGGCGTTGCTTTTAGCCTTGACGGCCGCGGCGGGATGCGGCCCCGGTCAAAACCGGGAGCAGGCGGAGCCTTCCCCGCAGGCGGATGAAGGGGTTCAGCCCCTGGAGCAGGCGGATCCGGCTGCCGTCGCCAGCCATCTTGAAATGCTGGCGAGAAGCGTGGAAGGCGTGCTGGGCGCCAATTGCGTTGTTTTCGGCAATTATGCCATCGTCGGGATCGATGTGGACCCGAAAATGGAACGCTCCCGTGTCGGGACCGTCAAATACGCGGTGGCGGAAGCTTTGCGCAAGGACCCGTACGGCGTAAATGCCATTGTGACCGCCGACATCGACTTGGCCCAGCGCATCCGGGAGATCCGCGCCGACATCCTGCGCGGGCGGCCCATTGCCGGCTTTGCCGAGGAACTCGCCGACATCGTCGGGCGGCTCGTGCCGCAGGTGCCGCGGGACATCATTCCGCCCGAGAGTCCCGAAGACACCGGCGCTCCGGCGCCCGATGCCGCCGAAAAAGATGGCGGATCAAGCGAAGGGGTTGTCCCCAAGTCACGCCAGTGACGGGGACAACCCTTTTTTTTGTTGCGGCGCGTTTTCAGCCAGCGCTTGAGTGCGGGTCGCGGGTCCAAATTGCGCTTCAGCAGCAACCCTTCGGTGACCGGACGCTGGCACAAATGATCATCTAAAGCAAAAATGCCTCACATTTGGCCCATAGAAAAGAAACAGGCCAAAATATAAGGCAAATTTGCGCTTTATTCGGGTGATCAGCGAAAAATGCTCCGATTATAAGGCAAAATTGCTCTACGTTAGCCCAAAGGGCCTAATGTCAGGCTAGTTCGGCGCCGCTTCGTTCCCTTCCCCGTCCTCGTCCGGCGCCGGGGTCGCGATGGGGCGTCCATCCGGATTCAGCTCTTCTTTAAGAGCCTGTTTCGCTTCCGCCAGTTTTGCGGCGTCCAGCCGGACATACGGGCTTCGCCATTCGCCGGTCAGGGCGATGAAGCGCACGTTTTCCCGCGAAATCCTGAAGTAGGTGGCAATCAGGCTGTCGATCTGTTCCCGGGGGATGTCCGTTTTCAGGTTGTTGCCCACCGCATCCAGGAGGCTGCCGATCCGCGTGACGCTCTCAAAGGATCTGAGCTCGGTGATGATGGCGCCAAGCAAACGGTCCTGGCGGTCGTTGCGTTCAAAGTCGCTGGAAGGCCTGGTTTCGCCGTTGCGCGATTGCCGGTAGCGAACGAAGCCGAGCGCCTGCTCGCCGTTCAGCACCCACTCCCCTTTTCGCAGGTCGATGTTGGTGCCGTCCGCGTTATCCCAATACCGCATATCCTGGTCGACATAGACTTTCACGCCGCCCAGCGCATCGATAAAATCGACAAAACCCTGAAAATCCAAAACGGCGATGTAATCAATCGGCACCTCAAAAAACTTCGAAAACATCGCCTTCATTTCATCGCTCGCGTATTGGAAAGCTTCGTCGCCGCTCAAGCGGTTATTTCGCGCGATGGAAAGGAACCTGGCGTAATAGCCGTTGGCCTTGCGGGTCACATAACCTTCCAAGTCCAGGTCCGAGTCCCGCGGAATCGACACGACCGTGGCGGTCTTGGACTGCGGATTCAGCATGGCGACCATCATGACGTCCGTATTCATGCTGCCCGTCGCTTCGCGGTAATCCAGGCCGAGCAGCAAAATGCCGACTGGCTTTGACTTGGCCAGCTGCTCTTTGGGCACATCCGCCTTCACCGGGCTGGCGATCCGGTCCAGATTTTGGTCCAGCTTGTCATACAGGTAAAGTACATAGCCGGACAATGCCAAAATGATGATCGCAAATAACGCAAACAATATTTTTCCGAAGCTCAGCCTTTTTTTGCGGGACGGCTTTTTCGGCGGCCGGCCTTTCGTCTTGCGCGATGCCCTGGAGGGAAGCGGCCGTTCCTCACTCATACGGAGCCTCGCTCCTTTTCCAGTTGTTCTTTTTCTTCCCGGCTCAAGATAGGATGATGAAGCAAATGCTCCGCAGCTTCACGATCGAACCAGACGGTTCGCTCCGTCCCGTCTTGATGCTGGTAGGTGACGTAGATTTTCGCTTCTTCCGTGCGGCTGATTTCAAACTTTGCAAGGCCATGGGACTCGGTCAGCACTTGCGCGAACAAGGCGGCCGTCTCCCGCGCCGCATCGTCGCCGGGGCGGTGGTCGCACACCAGTTTCATCTGCAGCCAATAAAACAACGAATCCATCAGGCGCAAAGTTGCATCCCGCCTCCCGATTTCAAGCTTGCGTGTCGCCGGAAGGGCCGCGTTCCGCCTCTTTGCCGGCCGTCGAATTTTTGCCGCGCCTCATCTCCAACCAGTGCCGCAATTTGACCGCGAGAACCAGAATGACCGCGATCCCCAGGCACTGGATGATCGGCAGCCGGTCCAGCTGCAATACCCACAGGATCAGGCTGCCGAGGGCCATAAAAATGTACAGGAAAATGTTTTTGACAAGGCTTAGCTTGCCCGGACGAAACACATTGTTGTAAATCAAAGCGGAAAACAAAAAAATGAGCAGATAACTGATCAGCGGATGACTCTGAAACCACTCCTGCAAAACCCGCATCAAGGCCATAACCTCCCGCCGCGCGCCTTACGCCCCGGCTTTAAGCCATTCGGCGCTGCTTTTCGTATTTTTCGCGCTCGCCCTTGTGCAGCACTTTCTTGCGCAGGCGAATGCTTTTGGGCGTCACTTCGCAATATTCGTCGTCGTTTAGGTACTCCAGCGCCTCTTCGAGGGACATGAGGCGGGGCGCCTTCATTTTCACCGTCTCTTCCTTGGTGGACGAGCGGATGTTGGTCAGCGCCTTTTCCTTGCAAATGTTGACGACAATGTCATTATCCCGGTTGTGTTCGCCGACGATCATGCCCTCGTAGACCTCGGTGCCCGGCTCCACAAACAGCGTGCCCCTGTCTTCTACGGACAGGATGCCGTAGGTGGTCGCCGTTCCCGCCTCGCTGGCGATCAGCACGCCCTGGTGCCGGCCGCCCACCGTGCCGGATACAACGGGCCCGTAATGGTCGAAGGCATGGTTCATGACACCGCAGCCCCGAGTCAGCGTAAGAAAATGGGTCCGGTAACCGATCAGCCCGCGGGCCGGAATGATAAACTCCAGGCGGACCTGGCCGTTGCCGGTGTTTACCATGTTGACCATCTCGGCTTTGCGCGTGCCGAGGCTTTCCATGACCGCGCCCACGTATTCTTCCGGCACGTCGATCAGCAGCCGCTCAAAGGGCTCGCATTTGACGCCGTCGATTTCCTTGATGATCACTTCCGGCTTGGACACTTGCAGCTCGTAGCCTTCCCGGCGCATGTTCTCAATGAGGATGCCGAGATGGAGCTCGCCTCGGCCGCTGACGATAAACGCGTCCGGACTGTCCGTTTCTTCCACCCGCAAGGAAACGTCCGTTTCCAGTTCCTTAAACAGGCGCTCGCGCAGCTTGCGGGAGGTGACCCATTTGCCTTCCCGGCCCGCGAACGGGCTGTTGTTGACTAGGAACGTCATCTGGAGCGTCGGCTCGTCGATTTTCAGCACCGGCAGCGCTTCGGGATGAACCGGATCCGCCACCGTCTCCCCGACGTAAATTTCTTTCAGGCCGGCCAGCGCCACGATGTCACCCGCGATGGCCTCATCGATTTCCAGGCGTTTCAGCCCCTGGAATCCGAACAGCTTCTCCACGCGGCCTTGGCGGATTTTGCCGTCCCGGCCGATGACGGCCACCGGCTGGCCCTGGCGGACTTTGCCGCGGTTGATGCGGCCAATCGCAATACGTCCCAGGTAGTCGTTGTAGTCAAGCAGCGTAACGAGGAACTGCAGCGGCTCGTCGGGGTTTTCCCGCGGCGCGGGGATGTGCCGGATGATCGTCTCAAACAGCGGCTCCATGTTTGTGCCCGGCGCGTTCGGATCCAGGCCGGCATACCCGCCGAGACCGGAGGCGTACACCACCGGAAAGTCGAGTTGTTCATCGCTGGCTTCCAGCTCCATGAACAGCTCCAGCACTTCGTCCACCACTTCCGCCGGGCGCGCCATCGGCCGGTCGATTTTGTTGACGACGACGATCGGCGTCAGATGATGCTCCAGCGCCTTTCGCAGCACGAACTTCGTTTGCGGCATGCAGCCCTCAAACGCGTCCACGACGAGCAGCACGCCGTCCACCATTTTCATGATCCGCTCCACTTCGCCGCCGAAATCGGCGTGGCCCGGCGTGTCCACGATGTTGATCCGATAATCTTTGTACTGGATCGCAGTGTTTTTGGCGAGGATCGTGATGCCCCGCTCCCGTTCCAGGTCGTTGGAGTCCAGGACGCGCTCCGCGACCTGCTCGTTATCCCTGAACGTACCCGATTGGCGCAGAAGCTGGTCCACCAGCGTCGTTTTGCCGTGGTCCACATGGGCAATGATCGCGATGTTGCGAATCCGTTCCCGTTGCAGCAAAAGTTCCACTCCTTATCCCATTCAACAAGGAAAACGCCGACACAGGGCCGACGTTTCGCGTTTTCCACAGAAATCGGGGATGGGCCGCGCCTTTCGCGCGACCTGTGTCGCATATGGGCAAATATCCACTTTATTATACGCCAAGTCGGACGCAAAAGCCAAGCCGTTGTGCTCCGACAGGATGCTGCGGTTAAGTCTATTTTTTTAACTTCACTGCCACACAGCTCCCCGGCAGCAATCATTTAAGAGGATTTTGTGTAAAGCCCCCTAATCCAATTGGACACATCCGTCGCTTCAAGATACAT
>ERZ795043.186-NODE-186-length-74855-cov-137.509666_pt1 | contig 74855 bp, 65 predicted proteins | sample MGYA00375127_ERZ795043 | MGnify/ENA primary metagenome ERZ795043 (study PRJEB30172, sample SAMN05518447) | compost metagenome | isolation source: Feedstock adapted compost from Newby Island compost facility, Milpitas, CA | place: USA:Newby Island compost... | reverse complement strand
ACGCGGAGAGGTGGTCGAGTGGTTTAAGGCAGCGGTCTTGAAAACCGCCGTGTCCCTCGCGGGCACCGTGGGTTCGAATCCCACCCTCTCCGCCATTCGCATTGCCGATCCGAAACGAAAGCTCCGCCGTTCTCCGGATGCAGAACGCGGAGCTTTTTTGAAAGGAGCCGGCCGGCAGCCATTGCCAGCGGCCGGCCGGGAATACGGGCCGGCGGGCAGGGGCACACTAGGGGTGCGGCGGGCGGAAGGACCGATGAAGTCAGAAGCAAAGGCAAAGAAGCATGCATCGGATCAACGGCCGGGACGAAACCCGGTCCTGCAAAAGACCGATGCCACCGCCGCGGGGAAGGATCGGGAAACCGGTTCTTCCTTTTTTGCATGCTTTCCGTCTGATGTGAACCAGGCTTTCCGTCTCCTGAAACAGGATTCATTCGTCCGACTTTGCTTTCATCCTTTGGATTTCATCGCCTGCTTTGATTCAGGATGCGCCGGCGGCGGACGCCGGCCCTTCGCCCGCTTCCGGCCGGGCGGGCGTCCCGCCCGCGGCCGCGTCCCGGCCGGCAAAACCGCCGTCGTCGACGGCGCGGAACCGCTCCATTGTCAGGTGGAAATCCGGTTCGATGACCTCCACGTAGGGCGATTTCCATTTGCCGGGATACGGGTACGACTGGATCGAATCCTTCGTCAGGTGACCGTAGAAGTCGGTGATGAGGGAAATCATCTTGCCGCGGCTCATGTCCGTTTTCACGTTGGACGCCATGATGTCGAGAAGGCTGAGCGCCTTGGGCAGGCTGTTCCAGTCCGCGATTTTGGCCACGAGGGCGGCGATCACTTCCTGCTGCCGGCGGCCGCGGTCGAAGTCGCTGGACTCGTAGGCGGGCCCCCGGTCGTCCATGCGGTGCCGCATGTAATTGAGCGCGTTGATGCCGTCCAGCGTCTGCAGGCCCGGCTCGAGATGGATGCTGGTGCCGTCGAATTCGGCGGTATAGTGCATGGAGCGCTCCACGTTCACTTCGATGCCGCCCACTTTGTCCACCAGTTCGATGACGGTGTTGAAATGGATGAGGAACGAGTGGGAAATGGGCACGCCGAGGTGCCGCTCCATCGTTTTTTTCAGCAGCGAGATGCCGGAACTGATGTATTCCTCGTGCACTTCGACGCCGCCGAGCCGGATTTTCCGGCCGGACAGAAGGTCGGGATTGTCGCGCGCCGCGCGGACGGCGGCCTGGTATCCGCGGGCGAAGACGCCGTTGATCTTGCCCGCGTTGCCTTCCTCGTCCAGGATGACCTTCTGGTCGCGGGGGACGGAAAGCAGCTTCACGGTGTAGGTCTGCGGGATGATGTGGGCGACGATCAGGGAATCGGTGTTGAGCATGAACAGGTTGTCCCGCTGATCCAGCCCGATCAAAAGCACGTAGAAATCTTCCGGCTCTTCTTCCGGCGGCGGTCCGGTTTCGCCGCCCGGCGGCGCGGCGGGCGGGGCTTCGCCGGCGTCCGTCTCCTCCACATCGATGATGACGTTGCCGGTATCCAGTTCCATCTCGTCCAGCCTGCGGTCCACGGCATGATAGACCAGCGCCGCGACAACCGCCAGGACGCCGGCGGCGGCAAGCGCGATGCGTTTGAACAATCTCCACACCCCGTTCAGCGGCGGAACCGGAGGGTCCGGGTTTGCAAAACAAAAAGAATGGTCATACGGTTAGACGATGCCGCCCGGCAAAAAGTTTCAGTTCCCGTCCGTCCGAAGGGCCATTCCGCGCTGCCGGCCGCAAGACGGCAAAGCGGGGGGCGGGTGCCGGCGAAACGGCATTGGGACGCGCGCCAAGCGCCAACCGCTCAAGAGCCGCCCGCGCCGGCCGTTTCCGCGCCGAATCCGGCGACGGCGGCCGGTCGCCAAACCGGCGAAGGAGGCGCCAAAAGACAAAAAGGAACCAGAAAACAAAAAAGGAATCGCGGCCGAAAACCGGCCGCGATTCCCGCTGTAGTCGGGACGACACGATTTGAACATGCGACCTCTTGGACCCGAACCAAGCGCTCTACCAAGCTGAGCTACGTCCCGATCTTGCCCGTCTTCCCCGACGAGCAAGAAGCATTATAGCACAAATTTTTTGCAAATGGAAGTCCCCCGCCAAGAAAAAATGCATCCAAATTTTCCCTTCCCCTTCCGGCGTCCGCCCCTTCACGCCAGCCGGTCCGGATCATGGATGACGATGCGCTTGCGGTCGACGGTGATGATGGACCGGTCCTTAAGTTCCTGCATCACCTTGGTGACGGATTCGCGCACCGTGCCGGCCAGGTTGGCGATTTGCCGGTGGGTCAGCCGCAGATCGATCATGAGACCGCCCGGGATCGGTTTGCCGTAGTCTTCGGACAGGCGGCGCAGCGTTTTGGCGATCCGGGAACGGACGTCCAGGAAGGTGAGGTCTTCGATCTGTTCGTTGGCCTTGCGCAGCCGCTCGAACGTGATTTCGAGCAGTTTCAGGCACATTTTCGGATTGTCTTCGAGAAATTGCCGGAACAGGGTGCCGTTCAGGGTGAACACGGTCGTCGGCGTCAGCGTTTCCGCCGTGGCGGAGCGGGTGTCGCCGGACTGGACGAGGGCCATTTCGCCGAAAAAATCGCCCCCGCGGAACAGGGCGAGAATGATTTCCCGCTCGTTGGCGACCTTGCAGATTTTCACGAGGCCGTCCCTGATGATGAACATGTCGTGGCCGGGGTCGCCTTCGAAGAACAGGATGGAGCCTTTGGGATATTTGCGCTCGGCCAGCAGGCGGGCGACCGTCAGCAGTTCCTGCTCGGAAAAATCTTCAAAAAGCGGAACGAGTTTCAGCAATGCGGGGACTTTTTTCATGGCGCGATCCGATCTCCCGCGGCTTCATCGCGTGCCCGCCTGTTCATCGAACCCGTCGCCTTTGCCGACTTCCGCGATGACCACGTTCAGATGCCTGGACAAATCGAAATCGTACGGCTGCCTGAGCGAAAATCCGGCCTTGTCCGCGATGATGCGGACAACCGGCCGGTGGGGATACGACGGATTGATCCGGGTGACGATGCCGGTCTGGCCGGTGCTGAGCCGAACCTGCAGGCCGGGCGGAAAAATGGCCAGTTTTTTTCGGAGCCATTCAACTTTGTCTAAATCATACAGACTGCCGGCTTGCGTGTAAAGAATCTCCATCGCTTCGTGGGGAAGAATGGCTTTCCGGTACGGACGGGGGTTGGTCATGGCGTCATAGGCGTCAATCAGGCCGATCCAGCGTGCGAACGGGTGAATGTCGCCGCCCCTGAATCCGTCCGGGTAGCCGCTGCCGTCGATGCGTTCGTGATGCATGAGGGCGCAGAAGGCCGCCGCCGGCGGGATGCCGGGTTCGTCGCGCAGCAGCTCGTAGCCGATGACGACGTGCGTTTTGACGTGTTCGAACTCTTCTTTGGTCAACGCCGCCGGTTTGAGCAGAATGTCCCGGGACAGCAGCAATTTGCCGATGTCGTGAAGCAGCCCGCCGAGGCCGAAAGCCATCAGGTCTTTTTCCGGCCAGCCCTGGCTGATGCCGATTTTGGTGGCGTACACGCAGACGTTGATGGCATTCTGGATGAAGTGGTCCCTCGGCCGTTCTTTGCCCGGCTGCATGGCATTGACCGTGATGATGGTGTCGTCGCGGTTTTTCAGGTCGCGGATCAGCATTTTGACGCTGTTCCAGCATGCGCGGGAGATGTTCAGCGGGCCTTCCCCGTCCGCATGACGCAAGACCCGGTCGATGACGGTTTCCAGCGTGAGGCGGAGCGCCATGCGCGTCTCCATGGAAATCGTGTCTTCGATGAAGATGTCGTCGGTGCGGGGGTCGTCGATGTACAGATATTCGTACCCCATTTTGTTGAGCCGCTCGAGCATCGATGCCGTCAGCGCCATTTTTTCGTTGACCAGAATCTGCCCGCTGGGCGTGTACACGGGTCTGCCGAGCCGCATGCCGGGTTTGCAGTCTTTCGTGGAAACCAGTCTCATCGTTCCATTCCCAGTCCCTTCCTGACTCCCATCCTCCCCAATTATGCCAAGCCCAAAGTCCCATTTCAGTGAAGCGGAAAACAAAAAAATGGTGATAAATTTCACTGTTTTCGATGGCGTCCGATTGCGGAAAATGGCGAACGGCGGCGGAAAGGAGGTCTTTTTTCCTATATGGAGGTTACAAAAAATCCGCCAAACCCGCGTGGTCCTGGCGGCATGCTCATGATGTCCCTGTGCGATTTTTAACAAACGGATCAAGCGAGAAAAGAGGAGGAGAAAATGGCGTCCCCAGAGGGACTTGAACCCCCATCTGTCCTTTAGGAGAGGACTGCTCTATCCTGTTGAGCTATAGGGACGCAACGGTAGCAGTAGTGATTATAACACATTCCGCCGCGCGAAAAAAGCATGGAACGACGGCAACGGGGTCGAAAAAAATTTTCCGCGAAAAAAGGAATCTTTGCCGATCAAGAGAAATAGGATAAAATATGGATTGACAGCGCTTGCATTTACATGTGAAGTTTGTCACATTCAGCGGAAGCGGGCGCACGGGGAGGGAGCGGACAATGCTGCACATGGTCGTATGCATCAAGCAGGTGCCGGACAGCCGGGAAATCCGCATCGATCCGAAAACGAACACGCTGATCCGGCAGGGCGTGCCCAGCATCGTCAACTTTTACGATTTGCACGGCCTGGAGGAAGCGCTCCGGATCAAGGACGAACGGGGCGGGCGGGTGACGGTGGTGACGATGGGGCCGCCGCCGGCGGAGAAAGCGCTGAAGGAGTGCATCTCCCTCGGCGCCGACGAGGCGGTGCTGGTCACCGACCGGCTGTTCGCCGGCGCCGACACGCTGGCCACGTCGTACGTTCTCGCCAAAGCGATCCGCAAGGCGGAGGAACGGTGGGGGCCGGCGGACATCGTGTTCTGCGGCAAGCAGACGCTGGACGGCGACACCGGCCAGGTCGGACCGGGCATCGCCTGCCGGCTGGACCTGGAACAGCTCACCTATGTGGGCAAAGTGCGCAAGGTGGACCCGGCCGCGCGGCGGATCACGGTGGAGCGGCATCTGGAGGACGGCGTGGAAGTCGTGGAGACGAGCATGCCGGTTCTCGTGACGGCGCTCAAGGAGCTGAACCGGGTGCGGCGGGCGTCCCTGCCCGGCATGGTCCGGGCGGCCCGCTACAAGCCGATCGTGTGGACGACGGCGGACTTTCCCGATTTGGACCGGTCGAAAATCGGACTGAAAGGATCGCCCACGATCGTCTCCAAAACGTGGGTGCCGGAAGCCCGCAAGATCGACGGCGTGCGGATCGCGGGCGAAACGCCCGGCGAGGCGGCCCGGCAGCTGGTGGACCTGCTTTGGGACAGCGGCCTGCCCGGGCGGCTCGGCTGGAAGGCGCCGTCCTGACCGGCGCTGCCGTCCCGGCCGGCGGCGCCGCCGCGATCCGGAGCGGACGGCGGGACGGGCCGGGCGGCGGATGGAACAAGCGGCAAAAAGGGGGAGGAACGGACGATGGCGGCGGAAGACGTGCGGAAAAAAGACGGCGAAACGCCCGACTGGTCGGATTACCGCGGCGTCATGATCGTGGTGGAGCAGCGGGCGGGCGCGGCCAAGCCGGTGTCCTGGCAGCTTCTCGGCAAGGGGCGCGAGCTGGCGGACAAACTGGACACGAAGCTGATGGCCCTCGTCATCGGCCACGGCGTGGAGCAGCTGGCGAAGGAGGCGGGGTATTACGGCGCGGACGAGGTCTACCTTTGCGACGCGCCGGAACTGAAGGATTACCGGACGCGCCCGTACAGCCGGGTGTGCCTGAAGGTGATCCGCGAGGTGAAACCGGAGATCGTGCTGTTCGGGGCCACCGGCACCGGGCGGGATCTGGCCGGGGCCATCGCCACCCATCTGCCGACCGGGCTGACGGCGGACACGACGGAACTGGACGTGGAACCGCCCCCGTCGCGGCTTTTGCTGGCGAGCCGGCCGGCGTTTTCCGAGAAGATGATGGCGACCATTCTCTGCAAACAATACCGGCCGCAGATGGCGACGGCCCGCGCCGGCGTATTTTCGGCGCTGCCGCGGGACGAATCGCGCAAGGTGCCGATCATCCGCGTGGAGAACGAAATGCGGGAGGACGAAATCGCCGCGCGCGTGCTGGCATTCATCGAACACACCGGGCGCGTCAATCTGGAGGAAGCGGAGGTCATCGTCGCCGGCGGACGCGGGCTGGGCGGACCGGAGGCGTTCGGCCTTTTGAAGGAGCTGGCCGACGCCCTGGGCGGCGTGGTGGGCGCGTCCCGGGCGGCGGTGGACGCCGGCTGGATCAGCCACGACCACCAGGTCGGGCAGACCGGCCATACGGTGAGGCCGAAGCTGTACATTGCCGTCGGCATTTCCGGCGCGGTGCAGCATACGGTGGGCATGAGCCGGTCGGAGGTGATCGTGGCCATCAACCGGGACGAGAACGCGCCGATTTTCCAGATCGCCCATTACGGCATCGTCGGCGATTTGTTCCGGATCGTGCCGGCCATCACGGAAGCGGTGAAACAGAAGCGCGGGCTGGGCGGCATCGGCGCGGCCGGGGCTTCCGGCGACGGAAGCCCGCCGGCCGGCGCGGAAGTGGCCGCGTCCGGCGATCCGCCGGCTTGGCAGGCGGCCGTTGGCGGAACGGGGGAAGCGGCCGGGGACGCCGCGGGACGGAAAGACGGCCAACGGGAGGAGGAGCGGGCATGAACGAAAAATTCGACGCGGTCGTCGTCGGCGCCGGACCGGCCGGCACGGCGGCGGCGCTGACCCTGGCCCGGGCGGGCCTCAGCGTGGTGCTGTTGGAACGCGGGGAATTTCCCGGCGCCAAAAACCTGTTCGGCGGGGTGTTGTACCGCAAGCAGATCGAAGAGCTGGTGCCGGCGTTCTGGAAAGAGCGGAACGCGCCGGTGGAGCGGTACATTGTCGAACAGCGCATCTGGCTGATGGGCCGGGATTCGGTCACGGCCATCGGGCACCGCAACGAGGCGTACCGGGACCCGCCCAACTGCTTTACGGGACTCCGGGTGAAGTTTGACCAGTGGTTCGCCGACAAGGCGGTGCAGGCGGGCGCCCTTCCCGTTTATGAAACGGTGGCGCTGGACGTCATCCGCGAGGGGGGCCGCGTCGTCGGCGTGAAGACCGACCGGGATGACGGCGACCTGTACGCCGACGTGGTCGTCATCGCCGACGGCGTCAATTCGCTGCTCGGCAAGTCGCTCGGCATCCACAGGGAATGGCGGCCGGACGAAGTGTCCCTGGCGGTCAAGGAAGTGATCGCCCTGCCGCGGGAAAAAATCGAAGACCGGTTCAATCTGGAAGGCGACGAAGGGGTCACCATCGAGTTCATCGGCGAAACGAGCCTCGGCATGGCGGGCATGGGGTTCCTGTACACGAACAAGGACACCCTGTCCCTCGGCATCGGCGTCATGGTCAGCCATCTGCGGGAAAAGCGGATCAAGCCGTACGAAATTCTGGAAGCCGTCAAGCGGCATCCGATGATCCGCCGGCTCATCCAGGGCGGGGAAACGAAGGAATATGCCGGCCATCTCATCCCCGAAGGCGGGTATCACTCCATTCCGCCGCTGTCGGGAGACGGCTGGGTCATCGTCGGCGACGCCGCGCAGCTGGTCAACTTCGTCCACCGGGAAGGCACGAACCTGGCCATGACCAGCGGCCGGCTGGCCGCCGAAGCGATCATCGAGGCAAAGGCGAAGGGAGATTTTTCCCGGGCGTCGCTCAGCCGGTATGACGAGCTGATCCGCGAAACGTTCGTCATGAAGGATTTGAAGAAATACCGCGGCATGCACGCTTTCCTGAACGGGCAGGATCCGGACCTGTTGTTCAACCGGCTGCCGCGGGCGGCCAACGAGGCGCTGTACAACCTGTTCCTCGTGGACGGCGTGCCCAAGGCCGACAAGCAACGGCTGGCGATGAAGCTGATCCGCGAGGCGGCGGGCGGCACGCTGAACCTGATGAAGCTGGGATACCGGGGATGGAGGGCGATGAACGGATGACGACGGCCGACAGACCGGCGGCGCCCGGCCGCGGGATTGCCGACAAGCTGTTCATGATCCGCTACAAATGCGACGACCAGTCGCACCTCATCATCAAGGACCAGACGGTCTGCCTCCGATGCGAGCACAAAGACTGCAACTGGTTCTGCCCGGCGGACGTGTACGAATGGCACGAGAAGGAAGCGATGACGTCCGTGGCCTACGAAAACTGCATCGAATGCGGCACGTGCCGCATCGCCTGCCCGTCCGAAAACATTTACTGGGTGTATCCGAAGGGCGGCTACGGCATCACGTACCGATACGGATGACGGCGGCGTGCGGCCGGCGGCGCGGGCCCCGTTCACGGGGATTCGTCCGGTGCGGGTTTTGGCTGTTTCCGGGCGCGCAGGCTGCGGAAAAAGCCGCTGAGCAGTTCCCCGCAAGGCTCGCGCAGCACCCCGGCCGTCACGTCGGAGCGGTGGTTGAAGCGGCCGTCCTGCAGCAAATTCATGAGCGTGCCGCAGCAGCCGGCCTTCGGATCGGACGCGCCGAACACGACCCGGTCGATGCGGGCCTGGAGAATGGCGCCGGCGCACATCGGGCATGGTTCCAGGGTGACGTACAGCGTGCTGCCGGACAGCCGCCAGGCCCGCTTCTTCCGGCTGGCTTCCCGGATTGCGATCATTTCCGCGTGCAGGGTCGGGTCGAGGCCGGATTCGCGCAGGTTGTGGCCGCGGCCGATGATTTCGCCGTTTTCCACGATGACGGCGCCGATGGGCACCTCGCCGGCGGCTTCCGCTTTTCTGGCCTCCGCCAGCGCTTCCAGCATCCATTTTTCGTCTTCCGTCCAATTTTCGTCATCCGCGGGAACGGAAAGCTCCCGGCCGGAATCGGACACGCGGTCCGGCGGAATGGCAGGCATGTGCACAAATCCTCCGTTTTTCGGGTTCTATCCACAGAACGCCCGTTCTTGTCAACATGTTGTGGATGAATATGTGGATAAGCGTCTTCTATTTTAGCACACCCGTTCCGCCGGCGCGACGTTGCGGGGACGGGCATGCGTCCGGCGCACCCGTGAACCGGACCGGTCCCTTCCGGTTTCCATGACCGGAGCGGGCCGGTTTTTTGCTTGCCCTGCGCGGCCGCGGGTCGTTTGTTTTTGCACGGGGTTCAGGTATAATAACGTGAGAAAAACGACGGGAAACGGAGTGTTCTCTTCATGGCGCTGCAAGCTGGCATCGTCGGGCTTCCCAACGTGGGCAAGTCGACGCTGTTCAATGCCATCACCCGGGCCGGGGCGGAAGCGGCCAACTATCCGTTTTGTACCATCGATCCGAACGTGGGCATCGTGGAAGTGCCCGACGAGCGGCTGGACAAACTGGCCGAACTGGTCAAGCCCCAGCGCGTCGTGCCGACGACCATCGAATTCGTGGACATTGCCGGCCTCGTGAAAGGCGCCAGCAAAGGCGAGGGGCTCGGCAACAAATTTTTGAGCCACATTCGCGAGGTGGACGCCGTCGTGCACGTGGTGCGCTGTTTCCGCGATGAAAACGTCACCCACGTCAGCGGCCGGGTGGATCCGAAAAGCGACATCGAAACGATCAACCTGGAGCTTGTCCTGGCCGATCTGGAAACGGTGGAAAGACGGCTCGAACGCACCCGGAAAAACATGAAAAGCGGGGACAAAAAGTTTTTCCGGGAAGCGGAAGTGCTGGAGCGCATCAAGGCGGCGCTGGAAGCCGGCCGGCCGGCGCGGAGCGTGGAGCTGGACGACGAAGAGCGCCCGATCGTGCGGGATTTGCACCTGATCACCATGAAGCCGGTGCTGTATGCGGCCAACGTGGGCGAAGACGAGGCGGCAAACGCGGCGGACAACCCGTGCGTTGCCGTCGTGCGGGAGATCGCCGCGGCGGAAGGCGCGGAAGTGGTGCCGATCAGCGCCAAGCTGGAGGCGGAAATCGCCGAACTGGAAGGCGAAGATCGCAGCATGTTCCTCCAGGAGCTCGGCCTGGCCGCTTCCGGCCTCGACCGGCTCATCCAGGCCGCCTACCGGCTTTTGGACCTGCAGACATATTTCACCGCCGGCGAGAAGGAAGTGCGGGCCTGGACGATCCGCCGCGGCACGAAGGCGCCCCAGGCCGCCGGCATCATCCATTCGGATTTCGAACGGGGATTCATTCGCGCCGAGGTGGTGTCCTACGAGCAGCTGGTGGAAGCCGGTTCGATGGCCGCCGCACGGGAGCGGGGCTGGATTCGCCTGGAAGGCCGGGATTATGTCGTGCAGGACGGCGATGTCATGCATTTCAGGTTTAATGTATAATGAAAAATAACATCAGAGCCGAATCCGACGGAAACGTCGCGAAGGCGGGGTGAAAGCCGTGCTGGAACGGTTGCAGGCGCTGGCCGACCGGTACGAGAAGCTGAGCGAACTGCTCTGCGACCCGGCGGTGGCGGGCGACGCCGAGAAGCTTCGCGCCTACTCGAAGGAACAGGCGGACCTGCAGGACATCTACGATGCCTATTGCGAATACAAAAAAACCGTCACCCAGCTCGCCGACGCCAAAGCGATGCTGGCCGAGAAGCTGGACGACGACATGCGCGAGATGGTCCGGGCGGAAATCGACGAACTGACCGCCCGCAAGGAGGAACTGGAAGCACGGATCAACGCGCTGCTTCAGCCCAGGGATCCGAACGACGACAAGAACGTCATCGTGGAGATCCGCGGCGCGGCGGGAGGGGAAGAAGCGGCTTTGTTTGCCGCGGACCTGTTCCGCATGTACGCCCGCTACGCCGACATGCAGGGGTGGAAGGTGGAAGTGCTGAACGCCCACGAAAGCGATCTGGGCGGCTACAAGGAGATCATTTTCATGGTCAGGGGCCGCGGCGCCTACAGCAAACTGAAGTACGAAAGCGGCGCGCACCGCGTCCAGCGGGTGCCGGTCACCGAGTCGGGCGGCCGCATCCACACGTCCACGTCCACGGTGGTGGTCATGCCGGAAATGGAAGAGGTGGAAGTGGAAATCAAGGACTCGGACATCCGCGTCGACACCTTCTGCGCCAGCGGCCCCGGCGGCCAGTCGGTCAACACGACCAAATCGGCGGTGCGGGTGACGCACCTGCCCACCGGCATCACGGTCAGCTGCCAGGACGGCAAATCGCAAAACTCCAACAAGGAGATGGCCCTGCGCGTTCTCCGGGCGCGCCTGTACGAGAAGAAGCTGCAGGAAGAAATGGCCCGATACGGCAGCGAACGCAAAAGCAAAATCGGCACCGGCGACCGCAGCGAGCGGATCCGCACCTACAATTTTCCGCAAAGCCGGGTGACGGACCACCGCATCGGCCTGACGCTGCACAAGCTGGACAGCGTGCTGGCCGGCGAGCTGGATGAAATCATCCAGGCGCTGACGCTCGCCGACCGGGCCGAAATGGCGGAACAGGGCCGGGCGGCGCATGCGTGAACGATCGATGCCGACGGTGAAGGAAGCCTTGCTGCAGGCTTCTTCTTTGTTGCTGCGGGCGATGGAGGAGCGCGAAAGAATCGCGGGGCCGGCAGAGACGGCGGAAGCGGAGGCGCGGGACCGGCAGGCGCTGGCGCAGGAAGCGCGGGCGGACGCCGAGGCGCTAATCATGCACGTGCTCGGCTGGGACAAGACGCGGCTTTTGCTGGACGGCGGCGCTCCGTTTCCCGACCGGCTGCTCGGCCGGTGGCGGGAAGCGGTCAGGCGGCGCGCGGCCGGCGAGCCCGTGCAGTACATTACCGGCGAGCAGGCGTTTTGCGGGCTGACGCTGGAAGTCGGCCCCGCCGTGCTGATTCCGCGCCCGGAGACGGAGCTGCTCGTGGAGGCGGTGGCAAAACGGGTGCGGGCGCTCTTCGCCCCGGCCGGCGGCGGGGAAGGAACAGCGGACGGTCCGCGGCGGCACGCCTCCGGCCGAAGCGGCCGGCCGCCGCTCTTGGCGGACGTCGGCACCGGCAGCGGCGCCATCGCCATCGCCCTGGCCCGGCTTCTGCCCGGCTGGCGGGTGGCCGCCTGCGACCTGTCGCCGGAGGCGCTGGACGTCGCCCGGCGGAATGCGGCGCGCGCCGAACGGGAGGAGCAGGGTGCGCCGGCCGGACGGAAAGCGGCATCGGGCGGTTTGCGGGATCGCCTCCTGTTTTTGCAGGGGGATTTGCTGGAACCCCTGATCGTCCGCGGCGAACGGGTGGACGTGCTCGTGTCCAATCCGCCGTACGTTCCGACGGGCGACATTTTGCGCCTGCAGCGGGAAGTGCGCGACCACGAACCCCGCCTGGCGCTGGACGGCGGTCCCGACGGCCTGGCCGCGTACCGCCGGATCGTCCGGCAGATCGGCCGGCTGCCCGGCATCCCGCGGCTGGTCGCCTTCGAGGTCGGCTGCGGCCAGGCCGGGGCCGTGGCCGCCCTGCTGGCGGCCGCCGGCTGGTGGACGAACTTCGACATCGTGCGGGACTACGCCGGCATCGAACGCCACGTGCTGGCCTGGCGGCCGCAAGACGCCCGGCCGTTTCAAAATTGAAAAAAACGCGCGCAAAGTCCGGTATATCGCTCTCTTTTTTTGACCATATTGGTTGATGGACTTGATAGATTCGGAAGGGAGCGGCCGGACATGGACAGCCTTTCGTCGAACGCGCCGACGGCAAGACGCGCGCCGAAAGCCTGGTGGATGGTGTGTTTTGCCCTTGCCGTGCTGGCCGCCAACTGGGAGGCGGGGCTGGACGCCGCGGCGCTGGCGTCCCCGGCGATTCCGGAAGAGGCGATCCGCATCCGGATTCTCGCCCACTCCGACGCGCCCCGCGATCAATGGGTGAAGCAACGGGTGCGCGACGCCATCGCCGCCGAGGTGGGCGGCTGGGAACTGGACGGCGCCGACGCGGAAAAGGCCCGGGCGGTCATCGAAGCGGAGCTGGCGGCCCTGGAGCGGATCGCAACGGACACGCTGCTCCGTTACGGTTTCACGTACGGCGCCAAAGCGGAACTGGCGAAGGTGGCCTTTCCCGCCAAAACGTTCGAAGGCGAACGTTATCCCGCGGGCGAATACGAAACGCTGCTCATCACGCTGGGCGCGGGCAGGGGCGAAAACTGGTGGTGCGTGCTGTTCCCGCCCCTCTGCTTCGGCGGCGGCACGGTGAAGGCGAAGGCGGCGGAAGCGACGGAAACGGCGGAAGCGAAAGACGGCGCGGGCGAAGGCAGGCAGAAGGAAGCGGCCGCGGATGAAAAGGGGCATGCGGAACCGGACGCGGCGGCGGACGGAAAAGGGAAAACGGAAACGGACGGGGAAGAAGAAAAAGCGGCGGACCTGAACGTGACGGCCGCCAAGAAGCCGGCGCCGGACGCCGGGACGGCCGGAAAGGCCGCCAAAACGAAGAAGGCCGGTACGGCCGTTTCCGAATCGTCATCGTCCGGAACGGACGACGTGGAAGTACGGTTTTTCTTCGCGGATCTGTTCAGGAAGGCCGCCGGCAAGGTCAGGGAATGGTTCGCGTGACGGCAAGCCTGCCGCGGCGGCGCTGAACGGACGTCGCGGTTTCGATGAACAGCAAGGTGGGGCGACCATGGAAACGAAGGTGTGGAACATCGCGGAAAGCACGCCGGAACAGGCGGAGCGGGCCGTGGCGGAAGCGGCCGCCCTCCTCAGGGAGGGCGGCGTTGTCGCGTTTCCGACCGAGACGGTGTACGGCCTCGGGGCGGACGCCGCCAACCGTGAGGCGGTGGCGAAAATTTTCGCGGCCAAAGGCCGGCCGCAGGACAACCCGCTCATCGTGCATATTGCCGACCCGGCGCAGGCGGAGGCGCTGGCCGCGGAAGTCGGCCCCGTGGAGCGGGAGCTGATGGCCCGCTTCTGGCCGGGACCGCTGACGCTGGTGTTGCCGGCGCGACCAGGGGCGGTGTGCGCGGAAGTCACCGCCGGGCTGGACACCGTCGGCGTCCGGATGCCCGCCCATCCGCTGGCGCTCGGCCTGATCCGGCAAGCGGGCGTTGCGGTCGCCGCGCCGAGCGCCAACCGCTCGGGCCGGCCGAGTCCGACCACCGCCGCCCACGTTCTCGCCGATCTGGCCGGCCGCATCGCCGGCGTGCTGGACGGGGGGCCGGCCGGCATCGGCGTGGAATCGACGGTCATCCGCGTCGATGAAACCGGGCGGTGCATCCACCTATTGCGCCCCGGCGGCGTCACCGCCGACCAGCTGCACCGGGCGGCGCCGCACATGGACATTCACGACGCCTCCGAATCGGCCGCGGAAGCGGCCGTTGCCCGTTCGCCGGGCATGAAATACACCCACTACGCGCCGCGGGGGGCGCTCACGGTCGTCCGCTGCGGCGATCCCGCCGCAAACCCGGCGGAAGCGCGGCAGCGCATCCTGCGGGCGATCCGGCGGGAACTCGAGGCGCTGCGGGAGCGGGGAACGAAGACCGGCGTGCTGCTGTTCGGCGGCGGAGAGCCGGCCGGCGGACCGGTGCAGGCGGACCTTGTGCTCGATCTCGGGCCCGCCGACCGGCCGGAGGAAGCCGCGCGGCGGCTGTACGCGGCCCTGCGCCGCTTCGACGACGCCGGGACCGAAGTCATATTTGCCGAAGCGATGCCGGAGACCGGCATCGGCCGCGCCGTCATGAACCGGCTGTACAAGGCGGCGGGCGGGCGCGTCCGGGACGTGTAGCGCTTTTCGGGCCGGCCGGCTGCCCTTCTATTTTCCGGTTTGTCCGCATAGGCTGGTGAGGAAGCGGACAAACGGAGGGGATTCGGTTGGGGGGTTGGCTGCCGGAAGGGGGGCAGGCGCTCACCGTGCTCGTCATGGCCGCCGCGCTCGGCATGGACGCCTTTTCCCTCGGGTTCGGGCTCGGCCTGAAGGGACTGCCGGCCGTGCGGATCGTGCAGATCAGCGCGGCCATCGCCCTGTTTCACGTCATCATGCCGATTTTCGGCATGTCCGCGGGGCAGTTCGTGAGCGCGGTTCTCGGCGATGTGGCGATGGCCTTCGGCGGCGGGCTTCTCGTCCTCCTCGGCAGCCACATGATCATCGGCGCGGTGCGGGGCGACGCGCCGCCGGCGTCGTTCGAGATCAGGGGGCTTGCCGGTCTTCTCTTTTTCGCCTTCTCCGTGAGCATCGACGCCTTTTCCGTCGGCATCACCCTCGGGCTGTTCGTCCGTCATCTGCTGTTCACCGTCCTGATGTTCGGCTTCGCCGGCGGGTTGATGTCCGTGCTCGGCCTGGCCGCCGGGCGGCGGGTGGGCCGGTACGCGGGCGGATACGGCGAGGCGCTGGGCGGGGCGATTTTGCTCGCCTTCGGTCTGAACATCCTGTTTTGAATGCGTCCGGCGGCTTTTCGTCAGGCGAAAAGGGACGATGCCGAACGGGGGCCGGGGCGTACGGCCGGCGGGCGCCGGTCCGGTTGAAGCGGCCTTTGCTTCTGTTGTACGATGAAAAGTGCGACCAGAACGGGCGGCGGGCCCGTCCGGCAGCCGTCCGCAATCGACTGCGAAAGGGGAACGTGTTGATGCGCGTGCTTTTTGTCTGCACCGGAAATACGTGCCGCAGCCCGATGGCGGAAGGCATTCTGCGCGTTGCGGCCGGCAGGCGGGGCCTTGCGGTTGAAGTCCGGTCGGCGGGCGTCGCGGCGCTTCCCGGGTTTCCCGTTTCGGAGCATGCCGCCGCCATTCTGAAGGAAATGGGCGCCAGTCCGGACGGCATGCGTTCCCGGCCGGTGACCGGCGAGCTGGTCGAGTGGGCGGACGTGATCCTGACGATGACGATGGGGCACAAGGAGATGCTCATCCGGCAATTTCCCTCCGCTTTGGACAAAATCCATACGCTGATCGAATACGCCCACGGCGGCGACGATGAGGTCCGGCGGCTGATGGAGGAGCGGGAACGGCTCGCCGCCGAACTGCAGATCAAGCGGGCCACGGGGCAGCCGGTGCCGGCGGAGGAAGAAGCCCGGCTGCGCGACCTCGAGCGCCGGCTGCCCCACCCCGACATCGCGGACCCGATCGGCGGCCCCCTTGAAGCGTACCGCCACGCCGCCCGGCAGATCGGAGAAGCGATCGACAAATGGCTGGACCGGCTGGCGGCCGGACGCGACGGCGGCGGGGATGCGCCGGACGGCGGCAGAGGGAACGAAACGGCCGGCGGCCGCCGGAACGAACCGCCGGAGGATAGCCGGGAAGCGGACCGGGACGGGCGGAAAAAACCGCCGGAAGAACCGCGGGATGAATCGCGGAAGGAAGCGCCGGACGAGGCGGGGGATGCTTCCGCGGACGAACGGCCGGGCGAGTGAAACGGTCTTTACAATGGCTGCCGTTTCGGTTATCATTTACCGTAACCGGCCGGGGCGGCCTGTCGCCGCGCCGCGCCGCACAATCGGACCGTCCGGTGTGACTGGCGACTCGTGGAACGGACCACAGGGGAGCACCGGACGACGGAAAGTGCCGGTCGCCTGGGCAAAGAGCAGCTTGCGCGTTTGGCGCGCGACGCATGCTCTTTTTTCCTTTTTTCCGGCAAAACGCGCTATAATGGGAACCATAGAAAACGGCGCCGCGTGCGGGATGGACAAGGGCCTTCCGCATGCGCGCCCGTGACCACAAGGAGGCAATATCGGCATGAAAATCGCAATCGGCGCCGACCATGCGGGGTACCGGCTGAAGGACGACATCATCCGGGTGGCGGAATCCCTCGGGCACGAGGTGACGGACGTCGGATGCCACTGCGCGGACTCGGTGGATTACCCGGACTATGCGCTGCCGGTGTGCGAGCTGGTGGCCAGCGGCAAAGCCGACCGGGGCATCCTCATCTGCGGCACCGGCATCGGCATGAGCATCGCCGCCAACAAATATCCGGGCATCCGCTGCGCCCTCGTGCACGACACGTTTTCGGCGAAAGCGACGCGCGAACACAACGACAGCAACGTGCTGGCCATGGGCGAGCGGGTGATCGGCCCGGGCCTGGCCGCCGAAATCGTGAAAATCTGGCTGTCCACGCCGTTCTCCGGCGACGAGCGGCACAAACGGCGAATCGACAAGGCGATGGCCCTCGGGGAGAAGCGGCGTCCCTGAAAACGGCGGCGCCGGCGCGACAACATCCTTCTGCGGAAAAGCGGGGAGAGATCGCCATGAACGAAAACGCCGCGACCCAAAACGCCATGCCCCAAAATGACATGCCCAAACGCCCGGTGAACCGCCCTTCGGGCGAAGGCGCCGCGGACGAACGCGCCCCGGCCGGATGCGCCGGGAGCGGCGCGGGAGGAAACGCCGCGGACGAAAGTCTTTCCGTGGCGGAACAGGTGGAACGGGCGGTGCGGGAGCTGGCCGAAGCGGCCGGTCTCGGGAAAGGGCACATTCTCGTCATCGGCGCCAGCACCAGCGAAGTGGCCGGCAGGCGGATCGGCACGGCGGGTTCCACGGCCGTTGCCGAGCAGATCTGGGAAGGCGTGGAGCGGGTGCGCCGGGAGCGCGGGTTTCATGCGGCTTACCAGTGCTGCGAGCATCTGAACCGGGCGCTCGTCGTGGAACGCGAACTGGCGGATGCCGATCCGCGCCTTGTGCGGGTGGCCGCCGTGCCTTATCCGGACGCGGGAGGCGCCATGGCTTCCTGCGCGTACCGCCGCATGGCGAATCCGTGCCTGGTCGAGTCGATCCGGGCCGATGCCGGGCTGGACATCGGGGACACGCTCATCGGAATGCATCTGAAGCCCGTGGCGGTGCCGTTCCGTCCGTCCGTGCCGCGCATCGGCGAGGCCCATCTGACCGCGGCCCGCACGAGGCCGAAATACATCGGCGGCCCGCGGGCGAAATACGCGCTGGAGCCCGAAGGCTGAAAAAGCGGAAACGGCGGCCCGGGCGCGTTCCGCCTTCCGGCCGGCGCGCGGGCTTTTGATGGGATAGATGCGCCGTTCATTTCAAGCAAGGGAAGGAAGAGGAATGATGGAACATTTGCGCAAGCAGGACCCCGAACTGGCGGCGGCGATGCAGCGGGAGCTGGACCGCCAGCGCGGCAACATCGAGCTGATCGCGTCGGAAAACATCGTCAGCCGCGCGGTCATGGAAGCGATGGGGTCGGTGCTGACCAACAAGTACGCCGAAGGGTATCCGGGCAGACGCTATTACGGCGGCTGCGAGTTTGTCGACGTGGCGGAGGAACTGGCCCGCGAGCGGGCCAAAAAGCTGTTCGGCGCCGAGCACGCCAACGTGCAGCCCCACTCCGGCGCCCAGGCCAACATGGCCGTCTATCTGGCGGCCCTGAAGCCCGGCGACACGGTGCTCGGCATGAACCTGGCCCACGGCGGCCACCTGACCCACGGCAGCCCGGTGAACGCCTCGGGCATCCTGTACAACTTCGTCGCCTACGGCGTGGAGGAGGCCACCGGACGCATCAACTACGACGAAGTGCGCAAGCTGGCGTTCAGGCACCGCCCGCGCCTGATCGTCGCCGGCGCCAGCGCCTACCCGCGCATCATCGACTTCAAGACGATGGGGGAAATCGCCGCCGACGTCGGCGCCCTGTTCATGGTGGACATGGCCCACATCGCCGGTCTCGTGGCGGCGGGTTTGCATCCGAATCCCGTGCCCCACGCCCATTTTGTGACGACCACCAACCACAAGACGCTGCGCGGCCCGCGCGGCGGCATGATCCTGACCCGCAAAGCCTGGGCCCAGGCCATCGACAAGGCGGTGTTCCCGGGCATCCAGGGCGGTCCGCTCATGCACGTCATCGCCGGCAAGGCGGTGGCGCTCGGCGAAGCGCTCCGGCCCGAGTTCCGGGAATACGCCAAACGCGTGGTGGACAACGCGAAGGTGCTGGCGGAAACGCTGCTTTCCGAAGGGCTCGAGCTGGTGTCCGGCGGCACCGACAACCATCTGATGCTGGTGGATTTGCGCAACCTGAACATCACCGGCCGGGATGCGGAACGGGTGCTGGATGAAGTGCGCATCACCGTCAACAAGAACGCCATTCCCTTCGATCCGAATCCCCCGGCGGTCACCAGCGGCATCCGCATCGGCACGCCGGCGGCCACCAGCCGGGGCATGGACGCGGACGCGATGCGGCAAATCGGGCGAATCATCGCCGCGGTGCTGAAAAACCCGGGCGACGAAGCGGTGAAGGCGAAGGCGCGCGCGGAAGTGACGGAACTCACCGCCCGCTTTCCGATTTACGAGGGCCTGCAGTACGCGTAACCCGCGGCTTCCGGTCGCGCAAAACCGATCATGCAGGGCGCGGCGCCGCCGGATATTCGGCACGCCGCCCGCAGGAAGAACCCGCCGGCGGCCGCCGGCGGGTATTTGCTTGTGACATCGGTTTCTTCGATAAATTTCGGCGGTTGTGTTATAATCATTCCGTATTTTGCAGGCCGTGCGTTGCCGGCGTTCGGCATGCCACGGGCAGCCGGCCGTCCAACTTGACTTGCAGGGGGAGACCGATGGGTAAAGTCGTCGTTTGCGATCATCCGCTGATTCAGCACAAATTGACGTTCATCCGGGACCGGGACACCAACACGCGGGATTTTCGCGCGCTGGTCGACGAAGTGGCGACGCTGATGGCGTACGAAATCACGCGGGACGTGCCGCTCGAGCCGATCGAAGTGATCACCCCGGTGGCCAAGGCGCAGTGCAAGGTCATCTCCGGCCGCATGCTCGGGCTCATCCCGATTCTCCGCGCCGGCCTCGGCATGGTGGACGGCGTGCTCAAGCTGCTGCCGGCCGCCAAGGTCGGTCACATCGGGCTGTACCGGGATCCGGACACGCTGAAGCCCGTCGAGTACTACGTGAAGCTGCCGACGGACGTCACCGAGCGGGAACTGATCGTCATCGACCCGATGCTGGCGACGGGCGGTTCCGCCAACGCCGCCATCTCCCTGCTGAAGGAGCGCGGCTGCACGCAGATCAAGCTGATGTGCCTGATCGCGGCGCCCGAAGGCATCGCCGCCGTCCAGCACGAGCACCCGGAAGTGGACATCTATGTGGCTGCGATCGACAGCCACCTGAACGAACACGGCTACATCGTGCCGGGGCTTGGCGATGCCGGTGACCGGCTGTTCGGAACAAAATAGGAAGAAATCGGGTGACCCCATGGAACCTTGCGACAATCGGCGCGAAGGCCGCGACGCGCGGCTGAAAGTGATGGCCGTCTTCGGCACGCGGCCGGAAGCGATCAAGATGGCGCCGCTCGTGCATGAACTGGCCCGGCACCGGGACGAAATCGAGACCAAGGTGTGCGTCACCGCCCAGCACAGGGAGATGCTGGACCAGGTGCTGGACGTGTTCCGGCTCGTGCCCGACCATGACCTGGATCTGATGACGCCGGGCCAGAAGCTGACCGATCTTTCCATCCGGGTGATCGCGCGCCTGTCCGCCGTGTTGGCGGAGGAGCGGCCGGATCTGGTGCTCGTGCACGGCGACACGACCACCACGTTCGCGGCGGCCTACACCGCCTACCTGCACCGGCTCAAGGTCGGCCACGTGGAGGCGGGCCTGAGAACCTGGAACAAGCTGCATCCGTTTCCGGAAGAGATGAACCGCCAGCTGACCGGCGTCCTGGCGGACCTGCATTTTGCGCCGACCGCCTGGGCGGCGGACAATTTGCGGAAAGAAAACAAACCGGAACATTCCATTTATATAACGGGCAATACGATCGCCGACGTGCGGCCCTACCTCGTCAAGCCCGGCTACACCCATCCCGTGCTGGAATGGGCCCGCGGCAGACGGCTCATCCTGCTGACGGCGCACCGCCAGGAATCGCTGGGCGAGCCCCACCGCCGCATCTTCCGGGCGGTGAAGCGCATCGCCGACGAGTTCGCGGACATCGCCGTCGTGTACCCGGTGCACCTGAACCCGGCGGTGCAGGAGCCCGCCAGGGAAATTCTCGGCGGCCATCCCCGCATCCGGCTGATCGATCCGCTGGACGTGGTGGATCTCTACAATTTCTATCCGCATGTCCATCTCATTTTGACCGATTCCGGCGGCATCCAGGAAGAAGCGCCCTCCTTCGGCATCCCCACCCTGGTGCTGCGGGAAACGACGGAGCGGCCGGAAGGGATCGAGGCGGGGGTGCTGGCGCTGGCGGGGACGGACGAGGAGCGGGTGTACGCGTTGGCCCGTCGCCTTCTGACGGACGAGGCGGCGTACCGCGCCATGAAAAACGCGTCGAACCCGTACGGCGACGGCCGGGCGAGCGAGCGGATCGTGCAGGCGATCCTGCACCATTTCGGCCGGCGGGAACACCCGCCGGAACCGTTCGGCGGATAGCCGGAGAACGCCGCCGCAATGACTTTTTTCACAGATCGCTCATTGACAGGCCGTTGCGCACTCCTATAAAATAAATGGGGATTGACAGGGTATGTCCGAAAAACCTCATAACAACGGCCATTTTCCGTGGCGCGCCGCCGCTTTGGTCAGCGCCATGGGCGTCAACGTCGCCGTCTGTCTTGTCGGCGGGTACTGGCTCGGCGGCTGGATGGCCGGCCGGATGGGCGGTCATCCCGTGGCCTGGAAGGCGGGCGGTGTCATCGCCGGACTGGCCGTTGCCGCATGGTCGATCGCTCGGCTCGTGCAGAAAGCGCTCGGTGATGCCGATGAATGAGCTCATGAAGGCGGCGGCGCGGATCTCCCTCGCCGGGCTGTTGCTGTCGGCGGCCGTGTGGATCGCCGTCGAAGGGTGGCGGCCGGTGGCGGCCGGTTTCGCAGCGGGCACGCTGATCAGCCTGGCCAACGCCCATCTGCTCCGGATCCGGGTGATGAGACTGACGGGAGAAGCCGGTGCGAAGGGCGGCAAACGCGCCGGGCTCGGGTTCGGCGTGCGGACGGCCCTCGTGTTGGCCGGCGCCCTCGCCGCCGTGCGATTTCCGCACGTGCTCAATTTGCCGGCCGTCATGGCGGGAAGTTTCATCGTCCAATTCACGATGTTGCCGGTGGCCCTGTGGCATGCGCTGCGGGGGCGCGGTTGAAAGGGGTGAGTCTGACTCATGCATGAATTTCCCGTGCTCGAAATCGGCGGACTGTCCATAGATGTCTCTTCTTTCATCGCCATCATCGTCACGTGGGTAATCGTGTTCGCCTTCGTCATGGCGGCGACCCGCAACCTGTCCGTCGAGCGGCCGTCCAGGCTGCAGAACGTGATGGAGTGGGCGGTGGAATTCGTCCACGGCCTCGTGGCCAGTTCCATGCCGCTCAAGCATGCGCAGCGTTTTGTCTCGTTCGGCTTGACGCTCATCATTTTTATTTTTGCGGCCAATCTGCTCGGCCTGCCCTTCGGCATCGTCACCGATCACCACGAACCGTTCACGCTGTTTGGCGTGCAGGTCTTGTCCGAGCAGGCCATCGCCGACCACGGCGGCGCCGTCCACATGGCGTGGTGGAAGTCGCCGACGGCGGACATTTCCGTGACGGCGGGACTTGCCCTCATCACGTTCTTCGTCGTCCATTTCAACGGCATCCGGTTGAACGCGAAGCACTATTTTGCGCATTTCTTCAAGCCGAACATTCTGTTCTTCCCGCTCAACCTGCTGGAAACCCTGGTCAAGCCGATGACGCTGGCGGTGCGTCTTTATGCCAACATTTTCGCCGGCGAGCTGCTGATCGCCGTCATCCTGATGCTGGGGATTTTCGGGGTGCCGCTCCTGGCGGTGTGGCAAGGATTCAGCATTTTTGTCGGTGCAATCCAGGCATTCCTGTTCACCATCCTGTCGCTGGTCTACATTGGACAGGCCGTGACGCATGAAGAGCACTGATCGGACCCGGACAAGGACAAAAAGCCGATCAAGCCGCGAAAGGAACGGGAAACGGGAGAACGGGAACTGATGCAATAAAAGGTTTCAACGATTCTTTTATATAAATAAGAACAAACAAGGAGGACTAACAGAAATGGCTTATCTGGCAATAGCGATTTTGATTGGTCTGGGCGCGATCGGTGCCGCCTTCGGCAACGGGATGATCGTCAGCAAGACGGTGGAGGGCATCGCCCGCCAGCCGGAAGCGCGCGGGCAACTGCAAACCACGATGTTCATCGGCGTCGGTATCGTCGAAGTCGTGCCGATCATCGGCGTTGTCATGGGCTTCCTTATTTTCTTCTCGCTCTGAGAAATGACCGATACCGTGTGGCGGGGAAGGCCTTGGCCATCCGCGCCTTTGTTTTGATTGGCCCATTTGCACCCCGGGAGGAGTGAAGCTCATGCAATTGCACTGGGAATCCACCGTCTTTGCCATCCTTGCTTTTGCCCTTTTGTACTGGTTGCTGAATAAATACGCATTCGGTCCGCTGTTCAACGTCATGGAAAAGCGCCGGCAACGGGTGATGGAAGAGCTCGAAAAGGCGGAGGCGGACCGGAATGAAGCCAAGCGGCTCCTCGCCGAGCAGACCGAAGCGCTGCAGACGGCGCGGCGCGAAGCCTACGAGCTGATCGAGAAAGCGCGCCAGACGAGCAGCAAGCAGGCCGACGAAATCATCAGCCAAGCCAGGGCGGAAGCGGCCCGCCTGAAAGAAGACGCCGTCCGCGAAATCGAAAGCGAAAAACGGAAGGCGATGGCGGACCTGCGCACGCACGTGGGCGAACTGTCGGTCATGATCGCCTCGAAAATCATCGAAAAAGAAGTGGATGCAGGAAAGCAGGAAGCGCTCATCCGCGAACATCTTGAACGGGCGGGAGGCTGACCATGAGCAGGGAGCAGATCGTCGCCAGGCGATATGCCAAAGCGCTGTTCGAACTGGCGAAGGAACGGGGAGAAGCGGACCGCATCGGCGAAGAGCTGCGGGCGGCGGCCCGGGCGCTTTCGGAACCGGAGCTGGCCGGCTTTTTCCGGCATCCTTCCATCGACGCGGACGAGAAGCTGGCGGTGCTGGACCGGGCCTTGTCCGGCCGCGTGTCGGAACCGGTGCTGCATGCGCTGAAGCTGATGATCCGCCGCGGACGGGCGGCCGCTTTGGAAGCGTTTGTGGCGCACTACGGACGGCTGGCCGACGAACATGCCGGCCGGGCGACGGCTGTCGTGGTGACGCCGATGCCGCTGTCCGATGAGCAGGCGAACGAAATCGCCGCCCATTACGGCCGGCTGACCGGCAAGCAGATTCGCGTCGTGAACGAAGTGGACGAGCGGCTTCTGGGCGGCATGCAGGTGATCATCGGCGACCGGATGTACGATTCGAGCCTGTCCGCCAGGCTGGAACGATTGAAACAACAATTCGCCTAACAGGACTGGGGTGAGATTTCTTGAGCATCAGACCGGAAGAAATCAGCACGTTGATCCGACAACAGATTGAACAATACAAATCCGAGATGGAGCAGTACGACTTCGGCACCGTGATCCAGGTGGGCGACGGGATCGCCCGCGCCCACGGCCTCGGCAACGTCATGGCCGGCGAGCTGCTGGAATTCCCGGGCGGCATCATGGGCATGGCGCAAAACCTGGAAGAAGACAATGTGGGGATCATCATCCTGGGTCCTTACAACAGCATCCGCGAAGGCGACCGGGTCCGCCGCACCGGAAGGATCATGGAAGTGCCGGTCGGCGAAGCGCTGCTCGGCCGGGTCGTGAACGCCCTCGGCCAGCCGATCGACGGCAAGGGCCCGATCGAAACGACCACCTATCGCCCCATCGAATCGCCGGCGCCGAGCGTCATGGACCGCAAATCGGTGCACGAGCCGCTGCAGACCGGCATCAAGGCCATCGACTCGATGATTCCGATCGGCCGCGGCCAGCGGGAGCTGATCATCGGCGACCGCCAGACGGGCAAAACGACCATCGCCATCGACACGATCATCAACCAGAAGGGCAACGGCGTCATCTGCATCTACGTGGCCATCGGCCAGAAGCAATCCACGGTGCGCAGCGTGGTGGAGACGCTGCGCAAGTTCGGCGCGCTGGAGTACACCATCGTCGTGTCGGCCACGGCCAGCGAGCCGGCGCCGATGCTGTACATCGCGCCCTACGCCGGCTGCGCCATGGGCGAATACTTCATGTACAAGGGCAAGCACGTGCTGATCGTCTATGACGACCTGTCGAAACAGGCGGCCGCCTACCGGGAGCTGTCGCTGCTTCTGCGCCGCCCGCCGGGCCGCGAAGCGTATCCGGGCGACGTCTTCTATCTGCATTCCCGCCTGCTGGAACGCTCGGCCAAGCTGAGCGACGAACTGGGCGGCGGTTCGCTGACGGCGCTGCCGTTCATCGAAACCCAGGCCGGCGACGTGTCCGCCTACATTCCGACGAACGTCATCTCCATCACGGACGGCCAGATTTTCCTGGAATCCGACCTGTTCTATTCCGGGCAGCGCCCGGCCATCAACGTGGGGATTTCCGTCTCCCGCGTCGGCGGCAACGCCCAGATCAAGGCGATGAAGAAAGTGTCCGGCACGCTGAAGCTGGACCTGGCGCAATACCGGGAGCTGGCGGCTTTCGCCCAGTTCGGCTCGGACCTTGACAAAGCGACCCAGGCCCGCCTGAACCGGGGGATGCGCGTCCTGGAAATCCTCAAGCAGGGCGTCCACCAGCCGATGCCGGTGGAAAAGCAGGTCGTGTCGCTCTACACCGTGACGAAAGGCTATCTCGATGACATCCCGGTGCAGGACTGCCTCCGCTTCGAGGCGGAATTCCTCGCCCACATCGATGCGAACGCGCCGCACATCCTGGAATCCATCCGCGAAACGAAGGACTTGACGCCGGAGAACGAGAAGGCGCTGACGGACGAAATTCTGGCGTTCAAGAAAAACTTCGCGCCGTCGGCGTGACCGCAAAAACCGAACGATTGGTCCGGCCTTCCGGTCGGCCGGACCGGGCGTCCGACAAGGTGGTGAACACTCGTGGCAAAAGGATTGCGCGAACTGAAGCGGCAAATCCGCAGCAAGCAAAACATGATGCAGATCACCCGCGCGATGGAAATGGTGGCGGCGGCCAAGCTCAAACGCGCCCAGGACATGGCGGTGCGCAGCCGCCCCTACACGGAAAAAATCCGCGAAGTGATCGGCAGCATCGCCTCGGCGTCGGGCGAAATCGGGCACCCGATGCTGACCGTGCGGCCGGTGAAGAAAACCGCCTATCTGATTTTCACCTCCGACCGCGGGCTGGCGGGGGGCTTCAACGCCAACGTGTGCCGCGCGCTGGCGAACCACGTCGCCAAAACCCACGCGTCGGAGAAGGAATACGGCCTCTTCATCATCGGACGGAAAGGCCGCGACTTCTTCCGCAAGCGCATGTTTCCCGTGCTGGACGAAGTGACCGGCATGCCGGACACGCCCCGGTTTTCCGACGTCAAGCACCTGGCCAACGCGGCGGTGCAGGGCTTCGTGAACGGCGAATACGACGAACTCATCCTCGTGTACAACGAATTCATCAACGCCGTCACCCAGCGGCCCGTCCTGAAGAAGCTGCTGCCGCTGACGCAGGAACAATTCGCCCCGGTGAAAGCGGAATACGAATATGAACCGTCTCCGCAGGAAGTGCTGGACGTCCTGCTTCCCCGCTATGCGGAAACGCTCATCTACAACGCCCTGCTGGAAAGCAAGGCGAGCGAGTTCGGGGCGAGGATGACGGCGATGGGCAACGCGACGAAGAACGCGAAGAAAATGATCGACCAGCTCACGCTCAGCTACAACCGCGCCCGGCAGGCGTCCATCACGCAGGAGATTACCGAGATCGTGGCGGGAGCCAACGCGCTGAGCTAGGTTGTCCAGCGAACAGGATCCGCATTTTTGGAGGAGGGACCAAAATCCATGAAAAAGGGACGCGTCATTCAGGTCATGGGTCCGGTCGTCGACATCGAGTTCGAGCGCGGCCACCTGCCCGAAATCCTGAACGCGATCAAGATTGAAAGCAAAGGCGAAGGCGGCCGGGACGTCAACCTGACCGTCGAAGTCGCCACCCACCTCGGGGACAACCGGGTGCGGTGCATCGCCATGGCGTCGACGGACGGTCTCGTGCGCGGCATGGAAGCGGTCGACACGGGCAGTCCGATTTCCGTGGCCGTCGGTCCGGAAACCCTCGGCCGCGTGTTCAACGTGCTCGGCGAACCGATCGACGGCCTTGAGCCGCCGTCCCGGGAGAAAGTGTATCCGATCCACCGTCCGGCGCCGGAATTCGAGCACCTGTCCGCCTCGACGGAAATGCTCGAAACCGGCATCAAGGTCGTCGACCTGCTTGCGCCGTACACGAAAGGCGGCAAGATCGGGCTGTTCGGCGGCGCCGGCGTCGGCAAGACGGTGCTGATGCAGGAGCTGATCCACAACATCGCCATGGAGCACGGCGGAATTTCCGTGTTCGCCGGCGTCGGTGAACGCACCCGCGAAGGCAACGACCTGTATCATGAAATGAAGGAATCCGGCGTCATTTCCAAGCTGGCCATGGTGTTCGGCCAGATGAACGAGCCGCCGGGCGCGCGCCTGCGCGTGGCGCTGACGGGACTGACGATGGCCGAATACTTCCGGGAAGAAGAAGGCCGGGACGTGCTCCTGTTCATCGACAACATTTTCCGGTTCACCCAGGCCGGTTCCGAAGTGTCCGCACTGCTCGGCCGGATGCCGTCGGCGGTCGGTTACCAGCCGACGCTGGCCACGGAAATGGGCCAGCTGCAGGAGCGCATCACCTCGACGAAGAACGGCTCCATCACGTCCATCCAGGCGATCTACGTGCCGGCGGACGACTACACCGACCCGGCGCCGGCGACCACCTTCGCCCACCTGGACGCCACGACGAACCTGGAGCGCAGCATCGCGGCGATGGGGATTTACCCGGCCGTCGCCCCGCTGGCGTCCACGAGCCGGATTCTGACGCCGGAAATCGTCGGCGAAGAGCATTACCGGGTGGCGCAGGGCGTCAAGCAAATTCTGCAGCGCTACAAGGAACTGCTGGACATCATCGCCATCCTGGGCATGGACGAACTGTCCGACGAAGACAAACTGATCGTCCATCGCGCCCGCCGCATCCAGCTGTTTTTGTCCCAGCCGCTGCACGTGGCCGAACCGTTCACCGGCCTGCCGGGCAAATACGTCCCGGTCAAGGAAACGGTGCGCAGCTTCAAGGAGATTCTGGAAGGCAAGCACGACGATCTTCCGGAGCCCGCCTTCCACAACGTCGGAGTCATCGAAGAAGCCGTCGAAAAGGCCAAGACGCTCTGATCCGGCGCCGGTAGGGAGGAAAACCGATGAGCACCCTGAGGCTGGAAATCGTCACCCCCGAACGCAAAGTGTACGAAAAGGACGTGGCGGGCGTCTTCGTGAAGGGCACGGCGGGCGAGCTCGGCATTCTTCCCCGCCACGTTCCGCTCGTGACGCCGCTGAAGGTCGCTCCCGTGCGGGCGAAGAAACCGGAAGGCGGGGAAGATCTGATCGCCGTCCACGGCGGATTCATGGAAGTGCGCCGGGACAAGGTGGTCATTCTCGCCGAAGCGGCGGAGCTGCCGGAAGAAATCGACGTGGACCGCGCGCTGCGGGCGAAGGAACGCGCCGAGGAACGGCTCCGCCACCGGGAACACTACGACTTCCGCCGCGCCGAAATCGCGCTGCAGCGGGCGTTGACCCGGCTGCAGGTGAAGGGCTACAAATGACGGGCCTTCGATGCGGGACGACTGCAGGCTGAAGTTGACACGGACCGGAACGATCGCGGCATGAAAAAACGCTGCGTCGAACCATGCGGCCAATCGCCGGCAAAACGGGCGATCGGCCGCTTTCTGTTTGGCCCGGCCCGCCGGTGAATGGCGGCCGGACGCCGGGCGGGAGAAAGAAACCGAACAAAAAGCAGCCGGTCGGGAAAAACCCCGAACGAAGGCGGACCGGCGGGAAACGCCCGGACGGAAAACAGCGGAGCGGAAAAAGTGGCAATATTGTCGAAAGCAACCGGCAGTGCTACCATATTAAAAAAAGGAAACGGCAAACGGACCGCAACGGATCAGGCAGGGAACGCAACCGACGGCAGATCGGTTTGGGGGGTTGTCCGCCGCGATGAAACGCTGGAGAAAAGCGACGGCGCTCGCGCTGTCACTCTTCATCGCCGCGCTTGGCTGCGCGGCGTGCCTCGGCGGGGCCAGTCCGCCCGCCGCGGAGGATGACGGGCCGTCCGCGGCGCCGTCCGATCCGGCCGGCAGCGAAGCCGGCGGGGACAAACCGAAAGAAAAACCGTACGAAATCGTCGTCGTGTTTCCGGCGGCGCCGCAGCGGGACGAAAAACTGGTGGAAGAAGAGCTGAACCGACTTCTCATCGAAAAAATCAACGCCACCGTCGACCTTCGCCCCATCGACTGGGGCAAGTGGGAAGAAACCCGGAACCTGATGATCGGCGCGCGGGAGAAAGTCGACATCTACTTCACCGCGCATTCGACCGGCCACGCCGCCTTCGTGGCCCAGGGCGCCTTCCTGCCCCTCAACGACCTTCTTGAAACCCACGGCCGCGGCATTCTTGAAACGCTCGACCCCATTTTTCTGGAAGGCTCGAAAATCAACGGCGTCAACTACTCCGTGCCCACCAACAAGGAAACGGCCGAGCAGGGCGGCATCCTGTACCGGAAAGACGTGGCCGAACGGCTGAACCTGGACATGGACGGCGTCAAAACGGTCGCCGACCTGGAACCGGTTTTCGCCAGGGTGAAGGCGGAAACGGACATGATTCCGCTGTTCATCCGCGACGGCGAAAATTTCGCCACCCACTACATGTCAAACCTGGATTTCCTCGGCGACGCCAAAATCGACGGCGTCATCCTGAAGGACGGCACCGACACGACGGTGCGTTCCATGCTGGAAACCCCGCGCTACCTGGACATGCTGAAGATCACCCGGGAGTTTTACAAAAAAGGCTACATCAACCCCGATTCGGCCACGACGAAAACGTTTACAACGGACGCGCTCCGGAGCGGTCAATATTTTGCCGTCGTCGCGTCCCTCAAACCGGGCAAGGACAAGGAGACGGAGCTGGCCGCCGGGCTCGTCGGCAAGCTGGGCCAGGTGCCGCTGAATGCGGCCACCGTCACGACGGGCGTCACGACGGGAGCGATGCTGGCCATCTCCGCCACCAGCGAAAATCCGGAGAAGGCGATGGCCTTCATCAACCTGCTGCACACCGATCAGGAAATCGTCAACCTGCTCAATTTCGGCATCGAGGGCGTGCACTACACGCGCAGCGGCAACATCATCAGCCCGACGGAGCGGACGAAGGATTACGCTCCCGACGTGGCCTGGCAGTTCGGGAACCAGTTCCTGAACTACATCTGGGCATTCGAATCGCCGACCAAATGGGAGGAATTCAAGGCCTTCAACGAACAGGGCATCCGCTCGCCGGCGTTCGGGTTCGCCTTCGATTCCCGGCCGGTGGAGACGGAGGTGGCCGCCGTGTTCACCATCATGAACAAATACCGCACGCTGCTCGAGTCCGGTTCCGTCGAACCGGACGACGTGGTGCCGACGTTTCTGGCAGAAGCGAAAGCCGCGGGCCTGGACGCCATCATCGCCGAAAAGCAGCGGCAGCTGGACCGGTTTCTGGCCGGCCGGTGAGCCGGCGTTTTGCGGCGGGACTAAACGTCCCGGCGCTTTTTTTTGCCCGGCGGGCGTTTTTTCTCCATTCATGGACGCTCCTGTGTGATCTTTGATATAATTGATTGGGACCTTATGCGGTAAGCTATGGTTTGGCATGATGTTGTGTGATCAATCAACAGGAGGGGACATATGGGCACGTACATCAACAACTACGTCATGGTGGCGATCTTTGTGACGCTCGGCATCATCCTGCCGGTCGCCGCCATCTCCGTCGTCGGGCGCATCCTGCGGCCGCACCGGCCGACGTCGCTCAAAGGGGAGACGTATGAAAGCGGAAACAAGCCGTTCATGGAAAGCCGCATCCGCTACAACGCGCGATACTACCTTTTTGCCCTCATGTTCATCGTGTTCGACGTGGAAGTGGTGTTTTTGTACCCGTGGGCCGTCGCTTTCAACAAGCTCGGCCTGTTTGCGCTGATTGAGATGCTCATCTTCGTCGGCATGCTCATCATCGGGCTTGTCTACGCCTGGAAAAAGAAGGTGCTGCAATGGAACTGAATCTGTCTACGATTGCGCCTGCCGAGCGGCAGGAACTGGAGCGCAACGTGCTGTTGACCACGATCGAACAGCTGAAGGCCTGGGCGCGCAGCAACTCGCTGTGGCCGCTGACGTTCGGCCTGGCCTGCTGCGCAATCGAAATGATGGCCAGCGGCGGGTCCCACTATGATCTGGACCGGATCGGCACCATTTTCCGTGCGTCGCCGCGGCAGGCCGACGTGATGATCGTGGCGGGCACCGTGACGAAGAAGATGGCCCCCCTGTTGCACCAATTGTATGAACAGATGCCCGAGCCGAAATGGGTGATCGCCATGGGCACCTGCGCCACCGCCGGAGGCCCGTATGTGAATTCCTACAGCGTCGTCAAGGGCGTGGACCAGATCGTGCCGGTGGACGTCTACATTCCCGGCTGTCCGCCCAATCCGGCCGCGCTCATCTACGGCATCATGAAGCTGCAGGAAAAAATCCGTTACGAGGCAAAAACCGGTAAGCAGGTGACGAACGCATGAGCGAAGACAGGAACAAGCCGATGGACCGTCCGGCCGGCGACGCGGCGGAGAAACCCGCGGAAGAAGCCGGCGCCATGGCAGCGGAACGGCCCGCGGAAACGGCGGGAACCGAACCGGCGAAAGCCGCGTCGTCCGCCGAAGGGCGGGCGGCTTTAGCGGCGCCGGACCGTGCGGCCCGGGACGCCGCCCGGGCGGAGCGCCTGGCGGCGCGCGCCGCGGCGAAAGCGGCCGCCGGCGGAACGCAAGGGGCGGACGGCGGCGGGCAGGCCGGGGAAGCCGCGGAAGCGCCCGCGAAGGAGCCGTCACCGAACCAGCCGAAACTGGACCGGCTGGTGGCCATCCTCAGGGAACAGATCGGCGAAGATGCGGTGGCGGACGCCTACATCAACGAGCTGGACCGCCACACGCCCACCGTCGTGGTGAACCGGGACCGCTGGCACGACGTCGCCGTGCTCCTGCGGGATCATCCCGAACTGAAACTGCACTATCTGCGCAACCTGTCCGGCGTTGATTACGAAACGCACATGGAAGTCGTGTACCATCTGTTCAATTTGCAGAACAAGCAGACGTACTGCTTCAAGGTACGCACCGACCGGGAACAGGCGGAAGTGCCCTCCGTCGCCGACGTGTGGCCGGCCGCCAACTGGAACGAGCGGGAAGCCTGGGATTTGCTCGGCATCCGCTTCACCGGCCACCCGAACCTCAAGCGGATCATGCTTCCGGACGACTGGGTCGGCCATCCCCTGCGCAAAGACTATGTTCCCGTCGATCCGGAGGTGTAACCCGTGACAGTCAGAACGGAAGAACTCGTATTGAACGTCGGTCCCCAGCACCCGAGCACCCACGGCGTGCTGCGGCTGATCCTTCATCTGGACGGGGAAGTGATCACCAGGGCGGAGCCCGTGATCGGCTATCTGCACCGGGGCACGGAGAAGCTGGCGGAAAGCCTGAACTATACGCAAATCATTCCCTACACGGACCGGATGGACTACGTGTCGGCGATGACCAACAACTACGTGCTGTGCCACACGGTGGAAACCGCCATGGGCATCCAGGTGCCGGAGCGGGCGGAATACATCCGCGTCATCTGCATGGAGCTGCAGCGCATCGCCAGCCACCTGGTCTGGTGGGGCACCTTCCTGCTCGACCTCGGCGCCCTGTCGCCGTTCCTTTACGCCTTCAAGGACCGGGAAACGATTCTCGATTTCTTCAACGAGCTGACCGGCGCCCGCATGACCTACAACTACATGCGCGTCGGCGGCGTCAAGTGGGACGTGCCGGACGGCTGGATCGAAAAGTTGAAAGATTTCGTCCAGTACATGAAAAAACGCGTCAACGAATACGAAGCCCTCGTTTCCGGCAACGAAATTTTCCTTCACCGGGTGCGGGGCATCGGCGTCATCGACGCCAAGACCGCCCTCGAATACGGCCTCAGCGGCCCGGCTTTGCGCAGCGCGGGCATCAAGTGGGATCTGCGCCGGGACGAACCGTATTCGATTTACGACCGGTTTGATTTCGACATCCCCGTCGGCAAGAACGGGGACTGCCTGGACCGCTATCAGATCCGCATCGAAGAAATCCGGCAAAGCCTGCGCATCCTGGAGCAGGCGCTGGCGCAATTCCCGCCGGACGGCGACATCATGGGCAAGGTGCCCCGGGTCATCCGGCCGCCGGAAGGCGAGCTGTACGTCCGGATCGAATCGCCCCGCGGCGAAATCGGCTGCCATCTGGTGTCCAAAGGCAAGCAGGAACCGTACCGGCTGAAATTCCGCCGGCCTTCCTTCTGGAACCTGCAAATTCTGCCGAAGCTGCTTGTCGGCCAGCCGATGTCCAACCTGATCGCCATCCTGGGCGCGGTCGACATCATACTCGGGGAGGTTGACGGCTGATGACCCGCTTCATGGAGCAGCCGCTGGGCTGGGGCAACTTTCTCGTCTTTGCCGCAAGCGCCGTCGCCTTGCTGGCGGTCGTGCTTTTTGCGGTTGTCTATCTGATCTATTTCGAGCGGAAATTCATCGGCTGGATGCAGTACCGCGTCGGCCCGAACCGCGTCGGCCCCTTCGGCCTGCTGCAGACGGTCGCCGACGTGGCCAAACTGCTTCTGAAGGAAGACATCATTCCGAAGCGGGCGGACCGCGATCTGTACATCCTGGCGCCGGTCCTCGCCTATTTTCCGTCCTTCACGGTGCTGGCGGTCATCCCGTATTCGGAAGAAATCTACTTCACCAATCTCAACGCCGGGGTCCTCTATTACATCGCCGTATCCGGCCTGACCATCATCGGCGTCGTCATCGCCGGATGGGCGTCCAACAACAGCTATTCGCTGCTCGGCGCCATGCGCTCCGGCGCGCAGATGATCAGCTATGAAATCCCGCTCGTCATGTCCATTCTCGGCACCGTGCTCATTTCGGGCTCGATGAACATCCGCACGATCGTGCTGGAGCAGGACGGGTGGTTCTGGAACTGGAACATTTTCCCGCAATTCATCGGCTTCCTCGTCTTCGTGGTGGCCGCGGTGGCGGAGCTGGCCCGGACGCCCTTCGACCTGCCGGAAGCCGAGAACGAACTGGTGGCCGGCTATCACGTGGAATATACCGGCTTCCGTTTTGCGTTTTTCATGCTGACCGAGTACGTGTACATGATCGCCATGAGCGGGCTGGCCACCGCCATTTTTCTGGGCGGCTGGCACGCGCCGGCGCCGTTCCTCGACTTCATTCCGGGGCTTGTCTGGTTCCTGATCAAATGGGCGTTCTGCGTCTTCTTCCTGTACTGGGTCCGCGCCACGATGCCGCGGGTGCGGATCGACCAGCTGATGACGTTCGGCTGGAAATACCTGATTCCGCTGTCTCTCGTGAACATTTTCCTGACGGCGATCTTCATGGAGATTGTCCGGTAACCCATTTTGCGGCAGAAAGGGGATTTCCCAAGTGAAAGGTCTGGTCAAGGGACTCGGCGTTTCGCTGAAAACGCTCGTGTCCAAGAAAGTGACGTACCGCTATCCCGACGAACCGCTGAAAATGCCGGACCGGTTCCGCGGCATCCAGCATTTCGACCCGGAGAAGTGCATCGTCTGCAACCAGTGCGCCCGGATTTGCCCGACGGCATGCATCACGCTCACCGGCAAGCGGAACCCGGACCCGGAAAGCAAGCAGAAGCTGGTCATCGACACGTACGACATCAATTTCGAACTGTGCATCCTGTGCGACCTGTGCACGGAAGTGTGCCCGACGGAAGCCATCGTGATGACGAACAATTTCGAGCTGGCGGCCTACAGCCGCGACGAGCTGTTCAAGGACATGGCGTGGCTGGCGGCCAACAATACGAACGTGCGCAAGGAAAACCATCCCGTGAAGACGGCGGCCAAGGCGGCCGGAGGAGGGGCATGAGCGATGGGCGCAAACCTTGCCGTCATCTGGGACAACCTGACGGCCTTCTTCTCCCGCGGATCGAACATCGTGTTCACGGGGCTGGCCGTTCTCATCATCAGCGCCGCCGTGCTCATGATCAACTACAACAAGATCGTCCACATGGTGCTGGCCATGGCGGTGGCCTTCATCGGGCTGGGCGGGCTGTACGTCCTTTTGGCGGCGGAATTCGTCGCCATCGTGCAGATCCTGATCTACGGCGGGGCCATGACGATCCTGATGATATTCGGCATCATGATGACGCGGCACACGAATCAGGAGGAACAGCCGAGGCGGCCGGTTTTCAATGCGCTGCTTCTTGTCGGCGTCATCGTCCTGTTCGGCCTCCTCTTCTACGCCATCCAGGGCACCGCGTTCGTCACCGGCCCGGCGCTCGACCCCGGCGCGGACAACACCGCGGCCATCGGCGAGCTCGTGTTCAACAACCATGTCATCCCGTTCGAGCTGGTGTCGGTGCTGCTCACCGTCGCCTTCATCGGCGCGATTGTCATGGCCAAGCGGGAGGAGGAGTGACGGATGGACAACATTTTGCCGTCTTACCTGATTCTCGGCGCCATCCTGTTCTGCATCGGACTGTACGGCGCGCTGTCGAAGAAAAATGCGATCATCGTGCTGTTGTCCATTGAACTGATGCTGAACGCCAGCAACCTGAACTTTGTCGCCTTCGCCAAGTACGGGCCGGCTCCCGCGCTCAGCGGCCAGATCTTCTCCCTGTTCACGATCACCGTGGCGGCGGCGGAAGCGGCGGTCGGGGTCGCCATCCTGCTCGCGCTCTTCCGCAACAGGGGGACCAGCGACGTTGTGGAAATGGACCATCTGAAACATTGATGCGGGAAATCTTCTGGGAAAGGAAGATCGATAGCACATGGAAGCCACTTACGCTCAGTTGGCCTGGATCGTCCCGCTGGCGCCGCTCATCGCGTTTCTCGTGCTCCTGGCGATCGGCCGGCAGGTGAATCGCCACAGCGCGGCCGTCGGGGTCGCGGCCACGCTCGTGTCCTTCATCTTTGCCGTGCTGGTCTTCGTCGAGCGGCTCGGCGCGGGGACGGCCTACGCGTGGCAGGACTGGGACTGGCTCACCTTCGGCGGCACCCCCATCGGATTCGGCTATGAAGTGAACAACCTCAACGCCCTCATGCTGGTCATCGTGTCCGGGGTCAGCCTCCTGGTCAATCTGTACTCGGCCGGCTACATGAAAGGCGATCCCCGCTATCACGTGTTTTTCGGCTATGTGGCGCTGTTTACCTTTTCCATGCTGGGGCTCGTCCTTTCGTCGAACCTTCTGGAACTGTACGTGTTCTGGGAGCTCGTCGGCGTCTGCTCCTTCCTGCTGATCGGGTTCTGGTATCACAAACCGGAGGCGAAGGCGGCGGCGAAGAAAGCGTTCATCGTCACCCGGATCGGCGACGCCGGGCTCCTCATCGCCATCCTGATCCTGTTCTGGCAGGCGCCCTATCACGACCTGAGCTTCACGAACCTGGCCAACGCCGTGGCCGAAGGGATGATCGCGCCCGGCATCCTGACCCTGACGGCGATTCTCATCTTCGTCGGGGCCGTCGGCAAATCCGGCCAATTCCCGCTGCACGTCTGGCTGCCGGACGCGATGGAAGGCCCGACGCCGATCAGCGCCCTCATCCACGCGGCGACGATGGTGGCGGCCGGCGTGTACCTCGTGGCGCGGACGTTCTTCATCTTCGAGGAATCCGCCGCGGCGCTCACCGTCGTGGCCGTCGTCGGCGCCTTCACGGCGCTGTTTGCCGCCACCGTCGGCGTGGCGCAGACCGACATCAAACGGGTGCTGGCCTATTCCACGGTCAGCCAGCTCGGCTACATGATGATGGCCCTCGGCGTCGGCGCGCAGGTGGCGGCCGTGTTCCACCTGACGACCCACGCCTTCTTCAAGGCGCTCCTGTTCCTGGCCGCCGGCAGCGTCATCCACGCCGTCGGCAAGCAGGATGTCGGCGAGCTGGGCGGGCTCGGCCGCAAGATGAAAGTGACCGCCTGGACGTTCGGCATCGGCGCCCTGGCGCTGGCCGGCCTGTTCCCGCTGTCCGGCTTCTGGTCGAAGGACGCCATCCTGACGGCGGCGCTTCACAAGCATGCGGGCTATTTTATGGTCGGCCTCGTGGCGGCCTTCTTCACCGCCTTCTACATGGCGCGGCTGTTCTTCCTGGTTTTTGCCGGCAAGCCCCGTTCCGCATACGGGCATGAGCCGCACGAGTCGCCGGCCGTCATGACCGTGCCGCTCGTCATTCTGGCGGCGCTCGCGGTCGTCTCCGGGTTCATCTACACGCCGTTCAATTCCTGGCTGGGCGACTGGCTGACGGGAGCGCCCGCCGCCGAGCATGCGAACTGGACGGTGATCCTCCTGTCGAACCTGGCGGCCCTTCTCGGCATCGGCCTCGGCTGGCTCATGTACGGCAAACGGTCGCTGGACGCCGAAGCGGTCGCCGCCAGAATGGGCTGGCTGCACAAACTGGTGAAAAACAAGTATTACATCGACGAACTGTACCGTGCCGTCATCGTGAAACCGGTCAAGGCGCTCGGCGATCTCCTGCATCTGGCGGACCGTTTCGTGGTCGACGGCGTCGTGAAACTGGTGGCCGGCGGCGCGCTGTTCATCGGCAGAGTGGGAACCCGCATGCAGAACGGCCAGCTGCAGGGATACGGCCTCGTGTCGCTGCTGGGCCTCGTGCTGCTGATGGCGCTGCTTGCGGGAAGGAGGTTCTTCCATGTTGGCTAACTGGCCGCTTCTGTCGCTCATCATCTTTTCTCCGCTTGCCGGCGTGCTGGTGCTGGCGTTCGTGCCGAAACAGAACGGCCGCCTGCTGAAGATCATCGGCATTTCGGCGACGGTGCTGCCGCTTTTGTTTTCGCTCCTGCTGTTCGCGGGCTATGACCGGGAGTCCTGGGACACGGTGCAATTCACCGAGGAAGCCCAGTGGATCGCGCTGGAGATGCAGCGCGACGAAAGCGGACTGGCCCAGCTCGGGTCCCTCCGGCTGGCGTTCAACTACAAGGTGGGCGCCGACGGGCTGTCCGCCTCGCTCATCCTGCTGACGGCCGTCGTGGCGCTGATGGCCGCGCTCGCTTCCGTGAACATCAAGAAACGGTGGAAGACGTATTTCATCCTGTTTTTGCTTCTGGAAACCGGCATGCTCGGCGTCTTCGCGGCGCGGGATCTGTTCCTGTTCTTCGTTTTCTTTGAAGTGACCTTGGTGACCACCTTCTTCCTGATCGGCATCTGGGGCTTCAAGCACCGCGAGAAGGCGGCCAACAAGTTTTTGATCTACAACGGCATCGGGTCCGCCTTCATGCTGATCGGATTTCTCACGCTCGTTGCCACCGCCGGCTTCTCCCTGTCGCCGGGCGACGCGTCGCTGGCGGCGGGCACGTATTCGGGCGATCTGGACGCCATCGCCGGCAACCTGCGGGATGCATCCAGCTTCGCCAACCATCCGTCGGCGGACAATCCGTTCCGGCTGACCGGCGGTGTCGCCTGGTTCGCCTTCGTCATGATCCTGCTGGCGTTCGCCATCAAGCTGCCGGCGTTCCCGTTCCACACCTGGATGCTGAAGGTGCACGGCGAAGCGCCGCCGGCCGTGGTCATGATCCACTCCGGCATCCTGCTGAAGATGGGCGGGTATGGTCTCGTGCGGTTCGGCGCGGGGCTGTTCCCCGAACAGATCCGGGATTTCGCCTTCGCGCTGGCGGTCTTTGGCGTGATCAACATCCTGTACGGCGCGCTGATCGCCTTCCGGCAAACCGACATCCGGCTCGTGCTGGCCTACTCCAGCGTCAGCCACATGGGCATCGTGCTGCTCGGCATCGCGGCGCTGAACAATGCCGGCCTGCAGGGCGCCCTCTTCCAGATGGTGTCCCACGGGCTCATCTCGGCGCTAATGTTCCTCATCGTCGGCAGCCTGTATGAGCGGGTCGGCACCTTCGAGATCCGGGAGATGGGGGGCCTCGCCAAAACGGCGCCGTACATGTGCGGCGTGCTGCTGGCCGGCGGGATGGCGTCCCTTGGGCTGCCGGGCCTGTCCGGATTCGTCAGCGAATTCATGGCCTTCGCCGGCCTGTTCGACTCGATGCCGGTCCTCACCGCGATCGGCGTGCTCGGCATCATTCTGGCCGCCGCCTACGTGCTCCGCGCCTTCCTGCGGATGACGTTCGGGCCGATGCCGGACCGGTTCGCCGACGTGAAGGACGCCCGTTTCGTGGAGGCGTTCCCGATGGCCGTGCTGCTGGCGCTGATCGTGCTGATCGGCGTGTATCCCGCCGTGCTGAGCGATTCGCTGCGGCAGTCGGTGGATTTGATCGTGCAGAACATCGCCGGAAAGATCGGGGGTTGAGGACATGGAACTGATGCGACTTCATGCAGCGGACCTGGCGCATCTGGCGCCCGAACTGGCGCTTCTGATCGGTACGGCGGTGCTCACGATCCTCGATTTGCTTCTGCCGAAGCGGATGGGCCGCCGGCTGACCGCCTGGCTGTCGCTTGCCGTCCTGCTCGCCGCCGCCGTTCTCGTCTTCGCGCGGCTCGGCGATGAACCGGTCGGCCTGCTCGGCAACAGCTACCGGGTGGACGACTTCGCCAATCTGTTCAAACTGCTGTTTATCGGCGGCGCCGCCCTGGTCGTGCTGATGGGCATCGGCTCGCTGAAGGAAAGCGACATCCCGCACCTTGGCGAGCTGTACTACCTGGTGCTGCCGGCGACCCTCGGCGCCATGGTGATGGTGTCGTCCGCCGATCTGATCACGATGTTCATCGGCCTGGAACTGCTCAGCATCACGTCCTACATCCTGGTCGGGATGCGGAAAAACACCGTCGCGTCGACGGAAGCGTCCTTCAAGTATGCCGTGCTCGGCAGCATCGCCTCGGCCTTCATCCTGTACGGCATTTCCTTCGTCTACGGCATCACCGGATCGGCCAACATCGCCGACATCCGCCGCTCGGGCGTGCTGGCCATGTCGACGGACGAATACGGCCTGCTCATGTACGTGAGCTTTTTCCTGATGCTGGCCGGTTTTGCCTTCAAGATCGCGGCGGCGCCGTTCCATCAATGGGCGCCGGACGTCTACCAGGGCGCGCCCCTGCCGGTGATGGCGTTCCTGGCCACGGTGTCCAAGGCGGCGGCCGTCGCCATGCTGTTCCGCGTCAGCTACGTGCTGTTCATGGGCGTCGGCACGAAAGACATGCCGCTGTCCGATGACGTGTTCCTGGCTTTCGCGGTCTTGGCGGCTCTCGCCATGATCGCCGGCAACCTGCTGGCGCTCCGGCAACGCAACCTGAAGCGGCTGCTCGCCTACTCGGGCGTGGCCAACGCCGGCTATCTGCTCGTGCCGCTCACGGAACAGATGTCGAACTACCATGTGAACAACTTTTCGGAACTGTATTACTACCTGATCGCCTACTTCCTGATGAACATCGGCGCCGTCGCCGTCGTCAGCGTCGTGAGCGCCGCGGCGGACGGCAGCGAGGAAATGAGCGCTTTCGCCGGCCTGTATCACCGCTCGCCGGCCACCGCCATCGCCATGACGGTGCTGGTGCTGTCCCTCGCGGGGCTGCCGGTGACCGCCGGATTTTTCGGGAAACTGTACATTTTGCTCGGGGCGCTGCATGTCGGCCTGCACTGGCTGGCGGTCGTCATGATCGTCACCAGCGTCATCTCGTATTACTATTACTTTGCCATCGTGCGGCAAATGTTCATGCGGCCCGGGCCCGATGACCGGGGGGTCCGCGTCGGCGCGCCGCAGGGCATCGTCATCTGGCTGACCGCGGCGGCTTCGGTGCTGCTCGGATTTTTCCCGCAATGGGCGCTGTCCGGCATTGCCGGCGTTTTCGAACTGGCGCGGGATTTCTTCTTCATGTGATAAAGATGTGAAAATGCAAAAATTCGTGAAAAAGCGGTTTTTCCGGATCCGGGGCTTCGGCGGCGGACCGGACGCCGGGGCGGGGACGCTCCGGCGTTTTTTTGCTGAAGGAAATCGCAACAAGCGGACAAGAATTGCCGTATAATGTGTAAGCGGGCCAAACGGCCTTCGACGAAGAACCGTTTCATTTGCGCAAAATGATCAGGCGAGGCTTCCAGGCGGGGAGGGGACGCGGACATGAACGGAAAGGTGCGGCCGTCCGTGCGGAAACGGATCGGGATCATCATCGCGGCCGCCATGCTTGGCGGCTGGCTGCCGCCTGCGGCCGGCCCGGCGGACGCCTCCGCGGCCGCGGCGTCTTCCGCCCCCCCGGCGGTTTCCGGCGCCACGGCGGCTTCCGTCCCCGGGGCGCCGGCACATCTTGCGGCCGGGGCCGATCCGGCCCCGGCCGGCCCGTCGGTTGGCATGGCGGCATCCGATGAAGACGGCGGGCAGGAAGGAACCTGGATCGTCAAATGGAAGGGCAAACCGCCGGCCGATTTCCTCGCGGAAAGCATGCTCGTCGAGGACAAGGCGGCGCTCGGCGTCCTGATCGTGCGGCCGCGGGACGGTCTGGCCGTCCGGGAATGGGCGGCCCGCTGGCGGACCCATCCGGAGCTCGTCTACCTCCAGCCGAACCGGAAGGTGAAGCTGCTGGCCCCCGCGAACGGGGATGTGGCGGTGTCGGCCATCCCGAACGACGAATACTTCGCCGCCCAGGACTATTTGCGGCAGATCCGCGCGCCGGCGGCCTGGGATGTGGTGCGCCATGCCGACGACGTGACCGTGGCCGTCATCGACACCGGCGTGGATCTTGACCATCCGGATCTGGCCGGCCGGCTCGTGGAGGGCGTGAATCTGATCGAGCCCGGCACCCCGCCGCAGGACGACCACGGGCACGGCACGAACGTGGCCGGCGTCATCGCGGCCGTCGGCAACAACGGCATCGGCGTGACGGGGCTGGCCTGGTCGGTCAAACTGATGCCCATCAAGGCGCTGGAGGCCGACGGCCAGGGAGACGAAGACAAGCTGGGCGAGGCGATCCGCCATGCGGTCGATGCGGGCGCGGACATCGTCGTCATGTCTCTCGGTCTCAACCGGTACTCGCCCTTCCTGAAGGAAATCGTCGATTACGCCGAGCAGAAGGGCGTGCTGCTCGTCGCGGCGGCGGGCAACGAAGGCCGGGACGTGAAATTTCCGGCGGCGTTCCCGACGGTGCTCGCCGTGGGCGGCGTGTCCGGCGACAACCGCGTGCGGCCGGAGTCCAACCACGGACCGGAGATCGATCTCGTCGCCCCGTGGGAAGTGTTTACGACGGAACTCGGCGGCGGCTACGTCTACAACCAGGGCACGTCGATGGCCGCGCCGCAGGCGGCGGGAGCCGCGGCGCTGGCGCTGGCCGCCTTCCCGCACCTCAAGCCTTACGAACTGCGCAATCTGCTGCGCCAGACGGCGCTGGACATCGGGGAGAAAGGCTGGGATCCCCGCACCGGCTACGGCTTGCTGCAGGTGGACCGGGTGCTGGCCGGCGCCTATCTGGCGGACATGTACGAGCCGAACAACACCCGTTCCGCGGCGGCGCGTCTGCCCCTTGACACGGAAGTGTACGGGGAGCTCGCCGGCGGATCGGATCGGGACTGGTTTGAAATCAGGCCGGACTACCGGGGAACGGTAACGGTCCATTTCGCACCGGCGGATGCGGCGGAACGCCGGCGTCCGAACGTCAGGATGGTGCTTTCCCGCGGGGGGAACGCGGCCGACCAGGTGTTCGAGGACGTTTTGAACCACCCGCCGTCGTTTGCCGTCGGCAAGGGCGAGCGGGCATGGATCGCGCTGCAGCTGGCCGACGCGAAGGACGAAAGCCGGCTGCCGTACAGGCTCAGGACGGAATTCGCCATCTACGCCGACGATTTTGAAGACAACGATCGCCAGTTCAAGGCCTACAGCATGTCCGGCACGGAGATGACGCTGACCGGCACGTTCCACAAGCTGAACGACCAGGACTGGTTCACCATCCACGTGGCGGAATCCGCATCGCTCAATCTGGTCGTCGAACCGGACACGATGCGGATGGACATCGCCCTCCTCGTGCAGAAAAGCGGGGAGAAAGCGGTCATCGTGGACCGCCAGGGGGACGGCGGCAGCGAGTCGCTCACCGGCTACGTCCTGAACCCCGGCCGCTACTACATCCTGGTGCACAACGTCATCGACGGGGACGCGTATCCGGTGCGGGGCGAATACCGGCTCACGATGCAGATCGTGCCCAAAAAAATCGACCCGAACGAACCGAACAACCGGCTGTACCAGGCGACCCGCACGGTGCCCAACACGGATTACTTCGGCCAGTTTGAGGACGCCGCCGACCAGGACTGGTTCGTGCTGAATGTCGGGGAGGAAAGCCTGGTCGAATTCCTGGTCGCCAACATCCCGAAGGACCGGATGATTTTGATGACCCTGTTCGACGCCATGCAGACGCAGAAGCAGCTGGCGGTGAACGCGATGGGCGAAGACCGGCTCACCATGAGCGCCGTGCTTCCCCGGGGGACGTACTACCTGAAACTCAGCGCCAGCCAGTCGTTCTCCCACCAGCTGTACCGGCTGCGCTACACGGTCAGCCCGCTGGTGGCCGGTTTCCGGGACATCAAAAACCACTGGGCGGAGAAAGAAATCGCGGAACTCGTCAAGCGGAAGGCGATTTCCGGCTACGGCGACCACACGTTCCGCCCCGATCGGACGATGACCCGCGCGGAAGCCGTCACCTTGCTGGTGAACGTGTTCCGCGTGCAGGGGACGACCGCCGTCCGGTTCAAGGATGTCCGGCCGACGCACTGGGCCTATGACGCCATCCGGCGGGCGGTGCAGGCGGGCATCGTCACCGGATTTTCGGACGGTTCCTTCCGCCCCGACCAGAAGGTGAGCCGGGCCGAAATGGCGGCCATGCTGGGACGGGCGATGGGACTCAGGGAATTGGCGGTGACCCGGACGTCGTTCAAAGACGTGCGGACGGACCACTGGGCGGCGGGCTGGATCGAGCGCCTTGTCCGCGAGGGCATCCTGACCGGCTATGCGGACCGCACGTTCCGGCCGGAACAGCTCGTCACCCGCGCGGAAGTGGCCGTCATGGTGCTGAAAGGGCTGGGAAAATGATCTGAAGGCAAAAGGAGGTTCGGCCTGCCTTGCCGCAATCCGGCGTGTCGGACATGATCCAAACCACGATGAGGATGACGGGCGTCGCGGGCCTTGTCGGCATTCTGGTGACGCTGGTCTCGATCTGGCTGGCCTGGCGAGGGCTGCAGGCCCTGAAGCTGGACCGGTTCCTGAAGGACCCGGACAGCGGGCAGGCCAGGCTGCTCCTCGTTCTCCTTTCCGTCGCCCTCGGACACCTGGTGGCGCGGTTTGTGCTGGATTATTTGAACTGGTCGACGCAGATCCGGCTGCTGTTCTGATCCGAAAAAGGCCGGCCGCCGGCGGGCAGAATAACTTGCCGGCCGCCGGCGAACAATGAGGATGACAGGGACGAGCGGAGGGGCTTCCATGGACAGGTTGGTAATCCGCGGCGGTCGGCCGCTTGAGGGCAGCGTGAAAATCAACGGGGCAAAAAACGCCGTGCTTCCGGTATTGGCCGCTTCCATTCTCGCCGCGGAAGGGGAAAATTGCATTCTGGAGGCGCCGCCGCTCGATGACGTGTTCACGATGGCCCGGGTGCTGTCGTCGCTCGGCGCCGCCGTCACGCTGGGCAACGGCCGTATTGTCGTCAATGCGGCCGATTTGCATGCCCATGAAGCGGACAGCGACCACGTGCGCCGCATGCGGGCGTCGTTCCTCGTCACGGGACCGCTTCTCGCCCGGTTCGGCCGCGCCAGGGTGGCCCTGCCGGGCGGCTGCGCCATCGGCACGCGGCCGGTCGACCAGCATCTGAAGGGCTTCGAGGCGATGGGCGCGGACATCCGACTCGGACGCGGAGTGGTGGAAGCGGCGGTGCGCGGACGGCTGCGGGGCGCGAAAATTTATCTGGACGTCCCGAGCGTCGGCGCCACGGAAAACATCATGATGGCGGCCGCGCTGGCCGACGGGCAGACGGTCATCGAGAACGCCGCCCGGGAACCGGAAATCGTCGATCTGGCCAACTTTTTGAACGCGATGGGGGCCAGGGTGCGCGGGGCCGGCACGGGGCAGATCCGCATCGAGGGCGTGGAGAGGCTGACCGGCACCACCCACGCGGTCATTCCGGACCGGATCGAGGCGGGCACGTTCATGGTCGCCGCCGCCATCACCGGCGGCCGCGTCAGCCTGGAAGGCGCCATCGTCGACCATCTCCGCCCGGTCATCTCCAAAATGCAGGAAATGGGCGTCATCATCGAAGAAGAGGAAAACGGCCTGACCGTGCGCGCGCCGTACCGGCTCGTCAACGTGGACGTCAAAACCCTGCCCCATCCCGGCTTTCCGACCGACATGCAGGCCCAGATGATGGCGCTCATGCTGGTGTCGGAAGGCACCGGCATCGTGACGGAAACCGTGTTCGAAAACCGCTTCATGCACGTGGACGAGATGGTGAAGCTCGGCGCCCGGATCAAGGTGGAAGGCCGCACCGCCGTCATCACCGGCGGCGCCCGGCTGACGGGCGCGCCGCTTTGCGCCACCGATCTGCGCGCCGGCGCCGCGCTCATCGCGGCGGCGCTCGCCGCCGAAGGGGTGAGCGAGATCACCGGCCTCCATCACATCGACCGCGGGTACTACAACCTGGCCGGCCGGCTGGCCGGGCTCGGCGCCGACATCCGCCTCGTGGCGGCCGATCGCCGGATCGCCGCCGGTTGCGGCGCGTTTGGCGCGGAGGCGGCCAGGCGGGGCGATGCGGACTTGGCGCGGCGGCTTGACGCGGACCCGGACCGGTGGCTTGAAACGGGACCGGGCCGCCGGGACGTGCGGCTGCCCGCCCGGACGACATGGGCATAGTTCCCGGGCATTTGCATTGCGTTGCGCGAAAGCTGCAAACAGGACACCCGACGGCATTCCGACGGACAGGGCCGTCACGGCCGGTCGGGGTGTCTTTTTTTTTTGCCCGGCCCGGCCGGCGTTTCCGTATTTTTCCTTTTTGACCGGGGCATCTGTTGGCAAACATGGAGATAGAGTATGAGAAGGTTTCTACGGTTCTAGCATCTCTTTTTTCATCATAGGGTAATAACGGGACGCCGGAAAACGGCGGGCGGCATGAAAAAGGCCGGTTTGCAGGCTGCACGGGCGGATTGGATTCGCTGAAAGAAAACGAAAAAGAAAGCGGAAAGAAAACCCGGAAAAAAAGGGAACGAAAAAGACGGAAAAAAATGGCGGAGGAGTGGAAGAATGGCGGAACGGATCTTGGAACGGGGCGGCGGCAAGGCCGTGCGGATCCGGCTGCGGCGGGGGCTGCAGGCAGGAAAGGCGGGATCCGGGCGGCTGCGGCGGACGGCCGGACGGTCTTTCGGACGGGTTGCCGGACGGGCGTCCGTTTCTTTCGACGGGCGGCAGCTGGCGATCATGTGGCTGGTCCTCATGCTCGTTGCCGCCTTCACGGCGGCCGCCGTCATCGCCTGGCGGGACCGGAGCGGGTTTGCCGAAGGTGCGGCGGACGGGATGCCGCATGCCGGGCCGCGGGTCGGCATGGCCGCTCCGCAGGCCGAAGCGCTGCCGATCACGTTTCCGATCTATCTGACGCGGGAGCAGCGGATCGCCTCGGTGACGCTGGAACAATACGTGCGCGGCGTCGTGGCGGCGGAAATGCCCATCGAATTCGAACTGGAGGCGCTCAAGGCCCAGGCGATCGCCGCCCGCACGTACATCGCGCGCAGGCTCGACCGGCAGGACGTCAGCAACATGCCGGTGGCCGGCGCCTGGGTGACGGATACCGAGGCGCATCAGGCCTACCTGACCGACGAAGCCATTGAAGCCAAGTGGCCGGGGCCGGAGCGGGAGGCCAACCTGGCCAAGCTGGACCGCGCCGTGCGCGAGACGCAAAACCTGATCATGACGCACGAGGGGGAACCGATTCTCGCCGTCTACTTTTCCACCAGCAACGGATACACGGAAAATTCGGAAGACTACTGGTCGGAAAAACTGCCCTACCTGCGCAGCGTGGAAAGCCGCTGGGACCGGGACGTCTCCCCGAAGTACCGCGCGGACATCCGCCTGCCGAAGGAAACATTTGCCGAAAAGCTCGGGATCGACGGGAAAAAGGCGGACCAGATCCGGGTGCTGGAGCGGTCGGAAGGACGGCGCATCAAAAAGATCCGCATCGGCGGCAAAACGTTCACGGGCCGCGAAGTCCGCGAGAAGCTCGGCTTGCCGTCCACCGCGTTCACCATCCGGATGGACGGCGGGGACGCGGTCATCGCCGCGTACGGCCACGGGCACGGCGTCGGCATGAGCCAGTACGGCGCGCAGGGCATGGCCCTGGCCGGATACAAGGCGGAAGAGATTTTGCGCCACTATTATACCGGCATCACGATCGAAAGCTATCAGGGGCCGGATCCGGTTCTTGCGGCCGGCCGGGCGGCCGCAGAAGCGGGCAAATGAAGCCGGTCAGGCGGAAATGGCCGGCCGGCAAATCTCACAAAAACGGCACTCACCCCGTATAAAAGACTTCCAAATGGCAACAATGGGTAACGAGGTGATGTGCCAATGAGTGACAAGCAGAAGAAAGAGAAAGTGCCGGAATCCGCGGCCAAAACCGAAACGGCTCCGGATTCCGTGCAAGATTCGGGTTCTGCCCGGCCGGCGAAGCCGGAACAGGAAAAAGAGATTCTGACGGGCATCCCGAGCGTCGGGCACCGTCCGCGTTCGACGGCGCGCAAGCCGCTGTATTCCCGCAAATGGATGGTCCCGGCCACGTATCTGGCCGCCGCGGCAATCATTCTGGCCTTGATGTGGGTGATCCAGGATCTTCGCAGCACCGGGACGGAGCCGCAAACCGAGGAAGCCGCGGAGGACGTCCGGGACGTGCAGGACGGGCAGCCGCTGCCCGAGGAGGAAGCGCTGCCGGCGGGCGCGCCGGTTGAGCGGATGCAGTGGCCGGCGGATCCCGGCGAAACCGAAGTGGTGATGCCGTTCTACGATCCCGCCGCCGGCAACGAGGAAAAGCAGGCGGCCATCCTGCAGCAGGGCAACCGGTACACGCCGAACACCGGCATCGTGCTCGCCCGCGAGGACAACGAAACGTTCGACGTCCGCGCCGCGCTGTCCGGGGAAGTCACCCGGGCCGAGAAGGTGCCGACGGTGGGCAACCTGGTGGAGATCACCCATGAGGACGGGCTGAAAACGATCTACTACAGCCTGGCCGACGTGGAAGTGAAGCCCGGCGACAAGGTGGCCCAGGGCGACCGGATCGGCAAGGCCGGGCGCAACGAGCTCGGCAAGGCGTTCGGCGTCCATCTCCACTTTGAAGTGCACAAGGACGGCGAGCCCGTCAATCCGGCCACGCTGCTGGAAGACCCGGACACGGCCGGCCCGGCCGCCCCGGGCGGCGAGCCCGGCCAGGCCGGCGAACCCGGCGAAACTGGCGGAACCGGCAGAACGAGCTGACGACCCCAGGGCCGTCCGGACGGACGAAAACCGGCCGTCCGGGGAGAACCGGCCATCCTCCAGCCGCCCGCGCAAACATGGCGCGGGCGGTTTTTTTTGGCGAGAACGGGCGTTTTTTGGCGGGAAAAATATTTACGGAATTAAGCTTGTCACCCCGGGCAAACAAAGAATATCCCACCTGCCCGTTCATATAATGTACCAAACCATCTCGAGCAGGGAGGCGAGGGGCGTGCACGATTACATCAAGGAAAGGACGATCCGAATCGGCCGGTGCGTGGTGGAGACGAGGAACACCGTGCGGATGATCGCCAAGGAATTCGGCGTGTCCAAAAGCACGGTCCACAAGGACCTGACGGAACGCCTGCCCGAAATCAATCCGGAATTGGCGAACCAGGTCAAGTCGATCCTCGAATACCACAAATCGGTTCGACATTTGCGGGGCGGGGAAGCGACAAAAATCAAATACAAGAAATACCGCAGCCAGCAGAAAAACGACACGCTCGTGAGCACCCGTTCCTGACGGCGCGCCGATCGCCCGAATGCAGGAAAACAGAAAAAAAGGAAGCACATCCATGGAGGAATTTTGCGATCCTCTATCGAATCAAATGTAGGAATCACCAAGACTCGACAAAAAGGCAAAAAACGAAACAGCGGATTTCGTTATTTTTTTTCGCAACCGTCATGCCAGCGAAAACGTCCGTTTTGCGGGAATGAACGGCGAATCGGACGGCTGGGCCTGGGAGGATGCAGAGGATGCTGAGCAAAGACATCGGAATCGATCTCGGTACCGCCAACGTGCTTATCTATGTCAAGGGACGGGGCGTCGTTCTCGACGAGCCCTCCGTCGTGGCGATCAACAGCGACACGAAGCAGGTGCTGGAAGTCGGCGAGGAAGCCCGTCGCATGGTGGGCCGGACGCCGGGCAACATCGTGGCCATCCGGCCGCTGCAGGGCGGCGTGATCGCCGACTTCGAAATCACGGAGCTGATGCTGAAGCACTTCATCCAAAAAGTGGGGGGCAAGCGATGGTTCAGCCATCCCCGCATCCTCATTTGCGCGCCGACGAACATCACGTCCGTGGAACAGAAGGCGATCCGCGAGGCGGCGGAACGGTGCGGCGCCAAAGAAGTGTTTCTGGAAGACGAGCCCAAGGCGGCGGCCATCGGCGCGGGCATGGACATTTTCCAGCCGAGCGGCAACATGGTCGTCGACATCGGCGGCGGCACGACGGACGTCGCCGTGCTGTCGATGGGCGACATCGTCACGAGCCAGTCCGTCAAGGTGGCCGGCGACAAGTTTGACGTGGACATCATCAAATACATCAAGGACAAATACAAGCTGCTCATCGGCGAGCGGACGGCGGAAGACGTCAAAATCAAGGTCGGCACGGTGTATTACGGGCGCAAGGAGGAAATGGACATCCGCGGCCGGGACATGGTGTCGGGCCTGCCCCTGACGATCACGATCCACTCCGACGAAATCCGCGAGGCGCTCTGGGATTCGGTGGCGACCATCATCGCCGCGACGAAGACGGTGCTGGAACGGACGCCTCCGGAGCTGGCCGCCGACATCATCGACAAGGGCATCATCCTGACCGGCGGCGGCGCGCTCCTGCACGGCCTCGACACGCTGATGGCCGAGGAGCTCAAGGTGCCGGTGCTGATCGCCGAAGACCCGATGCATTGCGTGGTGAAGGGAACCGGCATCATGCTGGACAACCTTGACAAGATGGTCAGGACGAGATAATACGAGATATAAAAAGAAGCGGTTTGATCGAACAACGGCCGTTTGGGGAGCCGGGGATGCGACACGGCTTCTTTCGGTTCCGCCGGAATTTGCGGGTGTTGCGCGGACGCGGACGGGCCCGGCGATCTGCCGGTGCTAACCCTTGCGCTTTCCCGCCGGCGGCACCCGGCGCTTTTCCCTAACATTTTTCCGGATTTTTGCCGATAATATAGAAATCAGGGCCCGCGGGCGGACAGGCCCGGCGGGCGACACGGATCCGATTGCGGTGGTGAACGTTCCATGATGCGAGGCCTGTACATGGCGGCGGCCGGGATGATCTCGCAGCAGCGCAAGCATGACGCGGCCGTGAACAACATCGCCAACGCCAACACGCCGGGATACAAGGCGGCGAATACGGTCATGCGCACGTTTCCCGAGGCGCTCCTCCACGCGGTCCGCACCGGCGACGCCGTGCGGCGCGGGCCGATCGGCCGCCTGGCGACGGGCGTGTTTGCGGAAGAACATCTGCCGCTGTTCGTGCAGGGCGACCTCGCCTCCACCGGGCGCGCCGCCGACCTGGCGCTTTTGTCCGACATCCGGGTGGAGGGGCTCGAATTTGACGCGGCGGGCCGGGCCGTGACGCCGGAAGGCGAAACGGTCTATCAGCCCCAGGCATTCTTCACCGTCGTGAACGCGGACGGCGGCATCCGCTACACGCGGAACGGCCGCTTTACCGTGAACGCGGAGGGCGAGTGGCTGACGGATGCCGGCATGCGCCTGCTTGGCGCAAACGGCGAACCGATCCGCACCGCCGTTGACGCGGACCGCGTCGAAGTGACCGCGGCGGGGTTTCTCCTTGACCGCTCCACGGGCGATCCGCTCGTCGGCGACGACGGGGAACCGCTGCAGCTTCTCATTTCCGTCGTGGAGCAGCCCTACCATCTGATCCGCGAAGGCAACGGCGTGTTCTACCTGGACAACCCGGCGGATGCCCGGGCGCTTCAGCCCGGCGAGAACGTCCGGGTGATGCAGGGATACATGGAGCGGTCGAACGTGGACCCGCTGCAGGCCACCGTCGACATGATGACGGCGCTGCGCATGTACGAAGCGAACCAGCAGGTGATTCAGGCGTACGACCGCACCCTGGACAAGACGGTGAACGACATCGGCCGGTTGTGACGACGGCCGGCCGATGACCGCATGAGTTGAATCCGCCGCCCGGCCGGCTTCCGCGGCCAGGCCGGACGCCGGGAACGGGCGGGCAAACCGGTTAATGGGGATGAAAGCATGAACCATTCCATGATCAGTGCGGGCGTGACGATGAACAGCCTGCAGAAGAGGCTCGATCAGATCGCCCACAACATCGCCAACCTGAATACGACCGGCTACAAGAAACAGGACGCCACCTTTGACGATTTGCTGACGTCGATCAAGGCGCAGCGCGGCAAGACGCTGCCGGGGCGGCTGACGCCGCCGGTGCTGCCGATCGGTTCCGGCGCTCGGCTTGGCGGCCTGCGGATCGACATGACGCAGGGACCGCTGACGGAAACCGGCAACCCCCTCGATCTGGCGATCCAGGGGGATGCGCTGTTCGAGATCGGCCTGCCGGCGGTCGCGGAGCCGGACGGGGCCGGGGGAGACCCGCAAATCGTCTACGAACCGGCCTGGACGAGAAGCGGCGCGTTTCGCCTTTCCCCCCGCGGCGACGGGACGGATGCGTTCATGCTGACGACGCCGGAGGGCTATCCGGTGCTGGATGTGTTCGGCGAACCGGTGGTCGTGCCGGCCGGCAGCGAAGTGACCGTCGACCGGCTGGGCAACGTGCGGGCCCGGCTGCCGGACGGGGAGGAGCCGCAGCTTGTGGCCACGCTGAAGGTGGTGCGCATCACCCGTCCCGATCTTCTGGAATCCAGGGGAGACCATCTGCTCGCGTTTCCGGCGCAGCTGATGGAACCGGCGGTGCGGGAAACGCTCGTGGAAGAGATCGACCTGAACGGGCAGGGCGCGGATGAAGCGGGCATCGCCGTTTTGTCCGGCTGGCTGGAAGGGTCCAATGTCGATCTCGTGACGGAGCTTGCGGAACTGATCAACGTGCAGCGGGCGTATCAACTCGGTGCGCGGGCGCTGGCGTCCGCCGACGAGATGATGGGCATCGCCAATCGGTTAAGGGGTTAGGTGACATGCAACAGAACCAATCGCCCGGCAAAGGGCAGGCATCGGGGGGACATGCATCCGCGGCGGGCAGGAAGCAAGACGGCAGACGGCGTTCCGGAGCCGCCGCCGGCCTTTCGATCCTGTACCGGATATGCCGTGTGCTGTTCATACCGGCCCTGTGCCTCCTGGCGCTCATCGTCGGCCTGACCATCGGGTATTCCGCCATCGGGGGCGGCGATGCGGCCGACGTGTTCAAATTCGAGACGTGGAAACATCTGTACGATCTCGTGTTCGAAGGCACTTGACGAAGGCCGCGCGAGTTGAATCGACCACCGGCCGAAAGCCCGGACCGACGACGGCGTCCCCCCGCCTTGCGGACGGGCTTTTGTTGCGCCGTTCATTTTCTTTTTGCAAGCCAAAAGGTATAATGGATAAGATGCCATGTTCTGGACTTGGACAGTCGGAGGCAGGCGTGGATGAATGTCCCGAACCTTTTGACAACGATCCGCTTTATCCTCATTCCCGTCTATGTGGCCATCTTCGCGTCGGGCCACGTGATGTGGGCGTTTGCCGTGGTGCTGGCGGCCGGTCTGACGGACATTCTGGACGGCCACATCGCCCGCACCCGGGGCCTGGTCACCCGCGCCGGCGAAATGCTGGATCCGCTCGCCGACAAGCTGATGATGATCGCCGTGATCATCTCGCTGATGGTGGCCGGCTACATCCCCTGGTACGCCGCCCTGCCGGTTTTCATCCGCGATGCGGGCATGATCGTCGGTTCGGCCGTCTTCCACTTCCGCGGCAAGCGCACCGTTCCCGCCAACGCGATGGGCAAACTGACGACGGTGCTGTATTATCTGGCGGTGCTGTTCATCGTGTTCCGTTTCGACTTCGCCATCGCCTACCTCTGGTTCGTGATCGCCTTTTCTTTCCTGACCTCCGGCATTTACATCATCAAATTCCAGAAATTGAACCGGGAACATCCGGCGGGCGGGGAAAACGTCAAATCCGGAGCATAGGCAAGCGGCGCCGGTCCGGGCGGGGAACCGGCCGAAGCCGGAACCGGAACGTCCCGGACGCGCCGGCGGACGGCAAAAACGGGAAAGGCGCCTTTGCCGCAGGCGGACGGAAACCCGCGGAAAGACGCCTCCTATATCAACCTTCCCGGGTTGTCCGGCAGATGGCGTCAATCAAACCCGGGTCCGGGAAGGGACATCATTAGCATGCGCAGCGGCTGATTAGGCTATTCAAGAAGTCACGAAGGCAGGGAGGGCCGAACGTGCTTGACGCGAAACAAATCCAGGACATCATTCCCCACCGTCCCCCGTTTCTTCTGGTGGACCGGATCCTCGAGCTCGAACCCGGCGTGCGGGCCGTGGGCGTCAAAAACGTCACGATCAACGAACCGTTCTTTGCCGGCCATTTTCCGGACTACCCGGTGATGCCGGGGGTGCTGATCGTCGAGGCGCTGGCCCAGGTGGGGGCGGTCGCCATTTTGTCGGTGCCCGAAAACAAAGGCCGCATCGCGCTGTTTGCCGGGATCGACAACCTGCGGCTGCGCCGCCAGGTGACGCCCGGCGACACGCTGCGTCTGGAAATGGAAGTGCTGAAAATCAAAGGCCCCATCGGAAAAGGCCGGGCCGTCGCCACGGTGGACGGGCAGACGGCGGTGGAGGGCGAATTGATGTTCGCGCTGCAATGAGCGCGGCGGAAGCGGGCAATGCCGTGAGGTGTTGACCGTTTTTCGCGTTTTTTTGGGCCGTCGGGAAAATTTTAAAAAAACCGCGGAGAACAAATGGGTCACAGAGAAAATTTGATGAAAAGGATGGGAGGATGAGCGAACGATGAGTGAAGCGGTCAAGCGGTATGAAGCCTGGCTGGCGGATCCGGCCATCGACGAGGAAACGAAGGAGGAACTGCGCGGGATCGCCGGAAATGCGGAGGAAATCGAAGACCGGTTTTTCCGGGACCTCGCGTTTGGCACCGGCGGCCTGCGCGGCGTCATCGGTGCGGGCACGAACCGGATGAACGTGTACACGGTCGGCCGCGCGACGCAGGGGCTCTCCCGCTGGGTGAAGGAGCAGGCGGCGTCGGCGGGAACGCGGCCGTCGGTGGTCATCGCCCACGATTCCCGCTTCAAGTCGCCCGAGTTTGCCCGCGAAGCGGCGCTCGTGCTGGCGGCCAACGGCGTCAAGGCCTACCTGTTCGAATCGCTCCGGCCGACGCCGGAGCTGTCGTTCGCCGTGCGCCATCTCGGGGCGACGGCGGGCATCGTCATCACGGCGAGCCACAATCCGCCGGAATACAACGGCTACAAAGTGTATGCGTCGGACGGGTGCCAGCTCGTGCCGGATCTGGCGGCGCAGGTGACCGCGTGCATCCGGGACGTGGCGTCGCTGTCCGACGTGAAGAAGATGGACGAGAACGAAGCGCGGGAAGCCGGGCTTCTCGAAATCATCGGCGAGGCCGTCGACCGGGCCTACATCGCCGCGGTGACGGCGGCGGTGCCCGGCGGCGGGGAAGTGCGCAAGGCGGCCGCGGATCTCAAGATCGTGTACACGCCGCTGCACGGGTCCGGGAACGTGCCGGTGCGGGAGGCGCTGAAAGCGGCCGGGTTCACCCAAGTGTCGGTGGTGAAGGAGCAGGAAGCGCCGGATCCGCGGTTTTCCACGGTGAAATCGCCGAATCCGGAAGAACGGGAAGCCTTCGAACTCGCCCTCAAGGTGGCGGAGCGGGAAGGCGCCGACATCCTGATCGGCACCGACCCGGACTGCGACCGGATGGGCGCGGCGGTCCGGAACGCGGACGGCGAATTCGTGCTGCTCACCGGCAACCAGTCCGGCGCGATCATGCTCCATTACCTGCTGACGCGGCTTTCGGCGGAAGGCCGGCTGCCGGAGGACGGCGCGGTCATCAAGACGATCGTCACCAGCGAGCTCGGCGCGGACATCGCCCGCCGGCACGGCCTGAAGGTGTTCAACACGCTGACCGGGTTCAAATACATCGGCGAAAAGATCACCCAGTTCGAGAAAAACGGCGGAAAACCCGCCTTCCTGTTCGGCTACGAGGAAAGTTACGGGTATTTGACGGGCACGTATGCGCGGGACAAGGACGCGGTGCTCGCTTCGCTCCTCATCTGCGAAGCGGCGGCCTGGTACAAGGCCCGCGGCAAAACGCTGCATGACGTGCTCCAGGACATTTTCCGCGAGTACGGCTACTATCTGGAGACGCTGGAATCGCGCACGATGAAAGGCAAGGACGGCCTCGAGCGGATGCGCGCGATCATGGACGGATGGCGCGGGAACCCGCCGGCGTCGCTGGCGGGCCGGCAGGTGACCGGGGTGCTGGATTACGGCAAGGGCATCGACGGCCTGCCGCGGGAGAACGTGCTGAAATTTCTGCTGGACGACGGTTCGTGGTTTTGCCTGCGTCCTTCCGGGACGGAACCGAAAATCAAACTGTATTTCGCGGTGAAGGGAACGGACCGGGCGGACGCCGAAGAGCGGCTTTCCCGCCTCGTGGAGGACGTTCTGGACCGGGTGCAGTGACACAAGACGGCTCAATGGGGGCGGATGTTGGTGGGTGTTCGTTACAAGCGATGGAATCGATGGATGCGGAAAGCGCTGTGGATCCTGGCCGCGGTCGGGCTCCTGGCGTCCGTCCCGCTCGTATACAACCGCATCCTGATGGAACGGTCGGGAAACGCGGTGGAATTCGTGGTGGACGTGCAGGATTTGCTTGTCGTCGCCCAGTACAAGGCGGACCGGGAAGCGTTCCTGCGCGAATGGCTGGAGGCGTACAGGGCGGCCGGCGTCGGCGCGGCGGCGGTTTACGAAAGCACGCTGGAGGAGCTGGACGCAAGCGGCGCCATCCGGCTGCTCGCGGCGAAGGAGGCGCAGCTGGCTTCCGGCGCGGCAGGCACCGCCGGCCGGACGTACGACAACCGCACTTATGTGCTGTTTGCGGGGGAGAAGGAGCGGGCGGCGCTGGAGCCCGTCATCCGGGAAGGGTTCGCCCGGTTTGACATCGGGGTGGAGGCATGGACGGCAGACGGCCTGCCCGGCCTCGCGATCGATGCCGGCCAGCGGGAAGCGGTGCTCGTGCCCCTCGACCCGAATCCGCTGCTGGTTGACTTGGTGCGGGAATACGGGTTCCGCCTGGCGGTGCGGCTGTCGGACGTCGCCCCCTACGATCACGGCCGGCTGGATGCGATGCTGGGCCGGCTGAAGGACGCCGGGGCGGACATGCTCGTGTTTTCGGGCAAGCAGGTGACCGGTTTCGAAGACGACGAAAACGCCATGGCGCTGACCGGCATGGCCGAACTGGTCAAAAAATACGACCTCGTCGTCGCGGTCATCGAGCAGCCGATGGCCAAGCAGCAGAAGGGCATCGGCAAGCTGGCGGCCCTGACGGACTACCGGACGGTGCGGCTCCATTCGGTGCTGGAAGAAGAATCGTTCACCGATCCGAAAGTGCTCGCCGACCGCTTCGTGCTGGCGGTGAAGGACCGCAACATCCGCGTCATTTACCTGAACCCGGCGGCCCGGGTGGACCGGGAGCTGCCGAGGCCGGAGCATTCGGCGCACAATCTGCTGGCCAGCCTGAAGGACCCGGATTTCGGCGCGGTGGAGCGCATCCGCGGCCTCGGCTTCGAGATCGGGCCGCCGCGGCCGTTCGACGTGGTCAATCCGGGCTGGGAACAGCCGCTGAAACTCGTCGTCATCATCGGCGCGGTGGCGCTGATCGCCCGCATGGCGGCCTATTTCCTCCCGTGGCTGACGCTGCCGGTTTTCCTGTTCGGACTTGCGGCGACCGCCGGATTGTACGCGCTGAGCCCGACGCTGGCGATGCAGGCGCTGGCGCTTTTGGCGGCGGTCAGCGCGCCGACGGCGGCGGTCATCGCCGGCATCCGGGACGTCCGGGCGCTGGCCGGACGCCGCGGGAAGGGCGGCGGGGCGACCCGCGCAACCGCCGGCGTCGCATCCGGCACCGCCGGGACCGGGGCCGGCACGGCAAGCGGCGGCGATGCGCCCGCTTCCCCGGCGTCCGGGACGGAGGACGCCGCGGCCGCCGCTGACGCGGCTGCGGCGGAGCGCGGCCCTTACGGCCCGTGGCCGGCCCTCGGCCTCAGCCTGGCGCTGTTTGTCCGCACGCTGCTTCTGGCGCTGGTCGGAGCGGTTTATGTCGTGGCCCTTTTGAACCACATTTCCTATCTGTACGTGCTGAACCAGTTCCGCGGCGTCAGCGTGCTGCACGTTTTGCCGATCGCCCTGGTGGCGATGTACGCCCTGTTTTTCCACCGGGCGGAGACGTTCGGGCAGGTGCTGCGGAACGTCCGGCGCTTTCTTGTGGCCGACATCAAGGTCGTCTGGGCGGTTGCGGCCGCCGTCATCGGCGCGGTGATGCTGTATTACCTGTCCCGCACCGGCAACGAGGGCGTCGTCCTGCCCGCGGACCGCGCGTTCCGCGCGTTCCTGGAAGAGACGTTCGGCGTGCGGCCGCGCACGAAGGAACTGCTGACCCAGCCGTTTGTCATCCTGGCGTTTTATCTGTTCCTCCGCTGCCGTGAAAACATCGGCGGCTGGATGCTGGCGCTGGCCGCCGCCGGCACGATGGGCATGCTGTCGCCGGTGGACACGTTCGCCCACCTCCATTCGCCGCTCGGCATTTCGGCGCTGCGGGTGCTGTACGGGGCGCTGCTGGCCGCCGGCATCGCGCTCGTGTACATCGCCGCGTGGGAATTTGCCGCAAGGAGCTGGAAGCGATGGCGCATGAGCCGGCTGCCGTCCGAATAGCGATATCCGGCTATTACGGGTTCGGCAACAGCGGGGACGAAGCGGTGCTGGAGGCGATGCTGTCGGCGCTGGCCAGGGAAGGCGAGCGGGAAGGCCTGCGCGTGGAGCCGGTGGTGCTGTCCGCCGACCCGGAAGGCACGGCGCGGCGCCTCGGCGTGGAAACGGCGCACCGGATGCGCCCGGCGGAATTGTGGAAGGCGATCCGCTCCTCGGACGCGCTCATCAGCGGCGGCGGCAGCCTGCTGCAGGACGTGACGGGGGTCGGGACGATCCCCTATTATCTCGGCGTGCTGAAAATGGCCCAGCTGGCGGGGAAACCGACGTTCGTCTACGCCCAGGGGATCGGGCCCGTCACGCGGAACGTGTTCCATCCGATGATCCGCCGCGTGCTGGACCGGTGCGAGCTGATCACGGTGCGGGACGAGGCGTCGGCCGCCCTGCTCCGGCGCATGGGCGTCACCCGCGACGTCATCGTCGTGCCGGATCCGGTGCTCGGGCTGCCGTGGTTCGACGAAGGCAAGCCGGATTTGCCGGCGGATGCGGAGCGCGTGCCGGTGGTCGGGGTGGCGGTCCGCTTCTGGCGCAGCGACCGCCGCGACCTGGCGCGGCTCGCCGACGGGCTGTCACTGCTCGCGGAGCGCCGGCCGGTCCGCATCCGGTTTTTGCCCATGCATCCGCCCGGCGACGAGGAGGCGTCGGCGTTCGTGCTCGCCCGGCTGTCGCCGCGGGCGCGGGAGCAGGCGTCCGTCGCGCCGCACGGGGACGCGCCGCTTGACATGGCCGGGCGGGTGGCGGGCTGCGACGTGCTGGTCGGCATGCGGCTGCACGCCCTCATCTATGCGGCGACGCAGCGGGTGCCGCTCGTCGGCATTTCCTACGACCCGAAAATCGATCATTTTCTCGCCCGGATCGGGGAAACGCCGGCCGGATCCTGCGACGACCTGGATGCCGCCGCCCTCGCGCGGGAGACGGAGCGGCTGCTCGACGGCGCGGACGCCTGGCGGGAGGCCAAGCGGGAGACGCTGGAGCGCCTCCGGCGGGAGGCCCGGCTGCCCGCGCAACATATCGTTCGGCAATTGCGTATAAAAATTGGCTAAAATATGCGGCGCGGACTGCATAACGGACGGGGAGCGACGAACATTGCCCGACCAACATCGGAACGAAACGCGGGAGCCTGCGCAAGCGCGGGATCTTGACGGCTCGGCCGCTTGCGGTACAATGGATGAAGCGATGGAACGGATTTCCGGCCGCCATGTTCCCGAGTCCGCCGCGCCCGCCGCGGCCAAAACCGGAACGCCGGACGGCGTGCCGACGGTCAGGCTGTTCGGCGTGCGCATCGCCAGGCTGGACATGGAGCAGTGCGCGGCGCATCTGGCCCGGGCCGTGGAATCGGGCAAGCCGCACCAGGTGGTGACGGTCAACCCGATCATGCTGATGGCGGGGCTGGAAAATCCCGCCTACCTGAAAATTTTGAAAGAAGCGGAGTTCGTCGTGCCCGACGGCGCGGGCGCGGTGTGGGCGGCCCGGTTCATCGGCCATCCGGTGCCGGAGCGGGTGCCGGGCATCGACCTGATGCACCGGCTTCTGGCCATCGGCGAAGAACGGGGCTGGCGCGCCTTCCTGCTCGGCGCCGATCCGCGGACGATCCGCACCGCCTGGGAGCGGCTCCGCCTCCGCTATCCAAAGATGAATTTTGTCGGTTATCATCACGGGTATTTCGGGGAAGAACAAGACCGTGACGTCATCGCCCTTGTTCGCGAAGCCCGCCCCGATCTTCTGTTCGTCGGCCGTTCGGCGGCCACCCAGGAACCGTGGATTTACAAATACAAGCACGAGCTCGGCGTGCCCGTCATGATGGGCGTCGGGGGCAGCTTCGACGTGATCGCCGGCAACGTGGGCCGCGCGCCGGCCTGGATGCAGCGGGCGGGGCTCGAATGGCTGTACCGGCTCGCGAGGGAACCCCGCCGCTGGCGGCGCATGCTGGCGCTGCCGAAGTTTGTCGTCACCGTGGTGCGCCACCGCCGGACGGCCGGCGGGGACCGCTGGTGAGGCACGGATTCATCAAGGAGAGGAATTTTCGATGCTGTTTTTGTACGGTTTCGGATTCGTTGCGGGATTGGTGCTGGTCGTGCTGTTGACGCCTTTTGTCATGAAATTGTCCCATGCGGTCGGGGCGGTGGACCGTCCGAACGAACGGAAGGTCCACACCCGAATCATGCCCCGGCTGGGCGGCCTGGCGATCTTTCTGGCGTTTGCCGGCGCCTTCGTGGCGGTCAGCCCGGTGTTCGGCCTGATCGACACGGACATGAAGGGGAACACGGTATGGGGCATCCTCATCGGCGGCGCCATCATCGTGCTGACCGGCGCGCTGGATGACCGCTTCGACTTGAAGCCGAAGTACAAGCTGCTCGGAATTCTTGCCGCGGCGCTCGTTGTCGTGGCTTTCGACATGAAGGTGGAATTCATCACCATTCCGTTTGCCGGAACCGGCCATTCCCTGGCCGACTGGCTCGCCATTCCGATCACGATTTTCTGGATCGTCGGGGTGACCAACGCCATCAACCTGATCGACGGCCTGGACGGGCTGGCGGCGGGCGTGTCGGCCATCTCCGTCGGCACCATCCTCGTGCTGGCGGCGATGATGGGCAACGTCACCGTCATCCTGCTGTGCGCGCTGCTCCTTGGCAGCACGATCGGATTTTTGTTTTTCAATTTCCATCCGGCGAAAATTTTCATGGGCGACTCCGGGGCGCTGTTCCTCGGGTTTGCCATCGCGACGCTGTCGATTCTCGGGTTCAAGCAGGCGACGCTCGTGTCGTTCGTCATTCCGCTGTTCATCATCGCGGTGCCGTTCTCGGACACGGTGTTCGCCATCATCCGGCGCAAATGGAACGGCAAGCCGTGGAACGCCGCGGACAAAAACCATTTGCACCACTGCCTGATGCGCCTCGGCCTCAGCCACCGCCAGACGGTGCTCGTCATTTACGGCCTGTCCCTGGTGTTCGGCCTTCTGGCCGTCCTGTTGTCCAATGCGGCCCAGTGGGTCACCGTCATCGCCGTCATTGTGGTGCTGTTCCTGGTGGAGATCGGGGCGGAACTGATCGGCGTCATGCACCGGAAGAAAAAGCCGGTCCTGTCCTTCGTGCGCTGGCTCATCCAGGCGAAATGACGGGAGAAGCCCCGGCGCCCGCGCATCCGGAAGCCGAAGCGGTTTGCTGCTGAGCGGCGGGAATTGCGGAAACACAGCGAAAAAACGGCAACAAGCAACAAAACACAGCGATTCGGCCCGTGTCCCCTTGCAGGGGCGGGCTGTTTTTGTTTGGCGGCGGCATGGCCGGGCGTCTGCCTGCAGGCCGCGGGTTCCGCATGACGGGCGGACAGGCCGGCGGCCGGATGCCGGACGGGAAACTTTACATAAAACTGCAATTCGTGCATCAGCTGGAGGGCCCGTGCAGCATGATTTTCCATTCGCCCGAATTTCTCGTGTTTTTGCTGGCGCTCTTGGTGCCGTTCTACTTGTTCAAAAAACTCCGCATACCCCTGCTCGTCGTGGCCAACGCCATTTTTTACGGGGCTTCCGGCTTCGGGCTTCTGCTTCTGTTCATGGCCGTGACCGCGGCCACGTTCCTCTGCGCCCTCGGCCTGCGCCGCCGGCGTCCGCTGTTTTGGATCGGCCTGGCGGTGAACGCGGGGAACCTCCTGTTTTTCAAATACACGCTCATGATCATGGACACCGCCGAGCGCATCGCCGGCCGTCCCCTGCTGTTGACGGAGCTTGCCCGCCAATGGGTGACCGACGGCAGCGGCGAACTGATACTTCCCGTCGGCATTTCCTTCTACACGTTCCAGTTGATCGCCTACCTCATCGACGTGCGGCGGGGCGATCTGGAGCCGTCGCGCAATCTGTTCAAATTCTGGGTGTTCATCTCCGTCTTCCCCCAGCTCATCGCCGGGCCGATCATGCGGGGAAGCGAGCTGATCCCCCAGGTGGACCGCCTGCCGGACCGCGCCGTCCGCTGGGGGGAAATCCGCTACGGGCTTTACCTGATCTTCGTCGGCCTGATCAAGAAAACGGTGTTCGCCGACAATCTCGAAACGCTGGTCAACCCGCGGTTTGCCGACATTCCGGCCCTCACGCCGGAGGATGCGTGGGTGGCCGCCTGCCTGTTCGGGTTCCAGATCTATTTCGATTTTTCCGCCTACAGCGACATGGCCCTCGGCCTCGGGCATCTCCTCGGCCTGAAACTGGTCGTCAACTTCCGCACGCCCTACCTGTCCGGCAGCCCGAAGGAATTCTGGGACCGCTGGCACATTTCGCTGTCCCGCTGGATCCGCGACTACGTCTACATCGGGCTCGGCGGCAACCGCAAAGGGGCGCTGCGCACCCAGTTCAACCTGCTGGCCGCGATGCTGATCTCCGGGCTCTGGCACGGGGCGGCGTGGCATTTTGTGGCGTGGGGGGCGGTGCACGGGCTCATCCTGATCGTCCACCGGTGGACGCTGGCGCTGAACCGGTTCGGTTGGGTGAACAAAATGCGCTCCTCGTTCCCGTACCGGGTGCTGGCGGTGGCGGTCTTTTTCCCGATCGTGACGTGGACGTGGGTGTTTTTCCGGGCGGAGACCCTCGCCGGCGCGTGGGAGATGACGAAGCGCATGGCGCAGGTTGACGTGACCGCGCTTGCGGCCCATCCGCTGTTCGCCCTGCTGGCCGGGCTGTACGCTCTGCACATCGCCGAATGGTTCATGCGGGAAAAAGAGCCGCTGGCCGGCCGCATCTGGCACTTCGTGCCCGCCGTCTTCCGCGGCGCGGTGTATGCGGCGCTCCTGCTGCTCATTTTCTTCAACATGAAGGGGGAGACGTATGAGTTCATCTATTTCCAGTTCTGATGATCGCCATCAGCGCTCTCCCGCATCATCCGGGACCGGGGGCGGCGGACCGCGCGAAGCGGGCCGGCCGGCCGGGGAGACGGAAGCTTCCGCCGGCCGGCCGGACGAACGGCCCGATGCGGACGCTGCCGGCACCCGCGCCCGCAATCGCCTTCGGGCTTTTTTGCGGCTCGGCTGGGGCGCCTTTTTCGCCTTCGTGCTGCTCGGGCTTCTCGACGCCTTCCTGTTCCGCAATCCGGCCTTCTATGATCTCGGCAACAAAAACGGCGCGAGGGGCGGCTTCATCGGCCAGTTCGCCCACATCGACCGGGCGTTCGAGATGCAGGGCGGCGAGAACATCGAATATGCGATCTTCGGGGATTCCCAGGGCATCGACGCGCTCAGGCCGGACGTGATGGCGGAGGAACTCGGCGTGCCGGCCGCGCGCATTTTCAACTTCAGCGCGAGCGGCGGCAAACCGACGGACAGCCTGTACCTGTACCGGACGTACGCGGAGCGGATGCCGAACCTGAAGCGGGTCATTTATGTGATCAACGAGCACCAGCTGAACAACGCCGATGCGGCGGAGGACACGAAGTTCAGGTTCCATGCCACGCTGAAGCAGCGGCTCCGGGCGCTCGACCGGGACCATTACGGGGAGCTCCTGACCGGCTGGGCGCTGCGTTCCTTCGGCCTGCGCACGGAATGGACCGCGCTCCTCGAGCGATACCGGGCCGGCACCTGGCCGCCGGAGGAGGACGCCGTGTTCCCGGGCGGCATCGAGCCGACCCGCTGGTCCGAACCCAGGATGCGGACGCCGGAATATGCGGAAGAAGTCGCCGACCGCTGGTTCCGAAACTGGCAGCCGGAAGGCGTGTACACGGAGGCTTTCGCGGAGCTGCTCATGGCCTGGCGGGACCGGGGGCTCGACGTCGTCGTGGCGCAGATTCCCCGCACGCCCGCGTTCGACGCGGCGGTGGCCGGAAAGTACGGCCGGGAGCGGGACGAGTATCTGCACCTGGTGGCGGAAGCGGCGGCGTCGGCGGGGGCGTCGTTCGAGGTCATCACGGCGGAGGAGGCGGGCCTTTCCGCGGAGCATTTCCGGGACGTCAACCACGTGAATCCGGACGGAGCCGACGCGTTCAGCCGGTTTGCGGCCAGGCGGTGGTGGAAGTGAGGCGCGGGGGCAAAATGGACTCTTTTTCCCAGAAATCTTTCTTAAATTTTGTCGAGGATTGGCCGATATAAAACCTACATACGAAACTTTTTCCAAGACGGAAGGTCTATTACGATAGAATACCTTTCCGCTTGCCGATGTGAGGGAGGAGACATGAGGACGCTGAAAAGGATTCTGAGCTCGTTCACCGCACTGGTGCTGGTTTGCGCCATGCTGCCCCTGTCGCCCGTTCTGGCGGCCGGCGGGGACATCCAGTTTACCCATTACAGCACCGAACCGGACCATCCGACCTACGTCTCCACGAAAAACATCAACGTGGAGGGCACCTTTTACGGCATTTCGTTTTCATCGCTGAAAATCAAGGTGGAGTCGATTCTGAACGAAAACGCGCCGCCCGTCCCCATCACGGACAATGACGGGCTTGTTCCCCTGCAGATCGGGAACAACGGATTCAGGTTCGCCAACGTCGTCCTTCATCCGGGCAAGAACAAGATCACCGTCTACGGCTATGCAAGCGGCAGCTCCGATGTCATCGAGAAATCGGCCTACGTCTATTATGCCAATGCGCCTTCCATCAGCGACATCCGGCTGCAGGACAACCGGGTCGTGAGGGCGGACCGGCCGACGCTGGTCACGACGCCGACCCTCACCCTCATGTTCAAGGCGCCCAACGCCACGTCGGTGACGGTGCAGGGCGTCGAGGCGCTCAGGGGCGGGGACGATACCTATCTCGTCTCGGGCATCCAGCTGTCGGCGGGCCTCAACCGGATTTCCTTCGTGGCCCGGAACGAAACCCAGACGTACTCGATTACCCGCGACATCGTCCTGTACAACAACCGGCCGACGGCCGCCGGCGTGGCCATCGTCAACCCGAAAGGAAATCCGCGGGAAACCGCCCTTGACGGCCGGCCGACCGTCGGGCCGAACGACCAGGCCAAAACCGGGCTGACGGGTTATGCGAGCGGCTATTTGTTCATGGAGAAAGAAGGCAATCAACCGCCGAAAGTTGAACTGGCCCTGCAGCAATACAGCGAATCCGGCGGCTATCTTCCGGAAAATCCGGCTTACAAGACGGCCAGCGTCAGTCCCGTCGAGCAGATTTCCGTCACCGGCGCCGTGTACGATTTCGTCATGTACCGGTTCCAGACTCCGACCGGAACAGGGGATTATTTCCAAATCAACTCCAGCGGAACCCATGTTCTCAATATCCGGGTCAACGATGAGCCGGCCCAGCAGCTGATGTTCAATTACCGCAGCGGCAACAGCCCGATCATCGACGAGGTGCTGCAAGCCCACAATGTACGGCAGCTGAGCGGCAATCAATATGCGGTCGGATCGGTGACGAGCCTGACCGACAACCAGATTTTCTACGAAACGCCGATCTGGATTGCGGTCAAAGCCCGCAATTTCGATCCGAAGACCGACAAGGCTTCGCTGAAGCTGTTCGTCAACGGCAACGAAGTCGGCGCTCCGGCTTTCCAATACGAAAATTCGTCCGGCGGCAACTATTACTTCGTGACGCCGGATGCGCCGGATGGCGTCCTCCTGTTCAAGATCAACCATCTGCCGACCGGCGAGCAGACGCTCCGGATCATCGTGGAGAACCCGGAAGTGGAGAAAAAGGACACGAAAGACATCGACCTGACGTTCAATCCGACGCCCTTCATCGAAATCACGAGCCATTACGACGGGCAGGTTTTTGAAAAAGCCGAATCGCCGGTCATCAGAGGCAAACTGTACAACTTCAACCTGAGCGCCAATTCGCCGGACCGCGAGTCGCTGCGGCTGACGTTCAACGGGATCTCCGCCAAGATCACGAACATCGACGCGGCGACCAGCACGTTCGAGTTCAAAACGTCCGATGTCAACGGCATGCAGCTCGTGCTCGGGACGAACACGATCACCGTGTCCGGGATGGCGGGCGGCATTCCGGTGTCGACGACGATTACGCTGTTCCTGTTCGACACGGACAAGCCCACGATCATTTCCATGATTCCCGTGCCGGAAGGCGAGTACGGCGATGCCGACAACCAGATTCCCAGCGTGGGGACGGACCAGTATTCGACCAACCTGAGGCGCGTGGACGTCCTGTTTGAAATCAGCGACGCCGACAGCATCACCGTCAGCACCGACGGCGTCCGCAACAACATCATCCGAAAGCAGCAGAACGGCGGCAACTATTACTGGGATGCCGTCCGGGACAACGAGAATCCCCTGGACGTCACCGTGCCGGCCATCGGCGCGACCCGGCAAATTTTCCGGATCCATGCCATTCCGCTGCCGGAAACGGGAACCAAGAGCGTGACGATCGCCGTCGCGAAGGGCGCATCCACCGTCTACCGCACCATCACGATCGAGCGGGTCCGCCAGCCGTACGTGCTGCTTTCGCCGAAGCTGCCGGAAGAACAGGTCATCAACCGCAACTTCCTGAAAGTCAGCATCCAGGCCGAGGGCGCGGACCGGGTGCTGCTCGGCAAACAGGAGATGGTGAAAGGCGAAGAAGACATCTTCCGCCTGGACTACTATGACCTGAAACCCGGCAAGAACACGATCAAGTTCACCGTCATCACCGCGGACAACGAGGTGGACGGCCAGTTTACCGTCACCTATGCCGCGAAGCCGGAAGTCGGCGCGGAATACAAGACGACGATTCCGAAATCCGGCAAGCTGAACAACCTGTTCGAAGGCAACCTGACGATCGACTTCGGCAAGAACACGATGCTGCGCCAGCCGGTCGACAAGGATCAGTCCAACGTTCCGCAGATCGAGCTCTTTGACAGCCAATATATTTACATCGGCATCGCAGACCCGAAAGACGGCCGGACCGTCAAGCGGTACAACCAGGTCGGGGAAATCGTGAACGGAAAACCGGCCGACGGGCGGATGGCCGACGTCTATCCGAACGATTACGCGCGCGGCGCCCTCATGCGCGGCATTGAAAACTTCGGCTATGCATCTCCGCTGTACTGGATCGATGCCGGCTATTTCGTCCAGACGAGCGGCAAGTATGAGACGGTGGACGGCATGCATCCGTATGCGCGCAACGACGAGTTTTACGTCCGCGTGCTGCAGCCGTCGAAATGGATGGAGCCGACGGCACGCGGCACCATCACGATCAAATATGATCCGAGCATCCGCAACGAAGCCGCCAAGCTGCTGAGCGTGTGGAAATTCAGCAACAACACCTGGCGGAACATCGGCGGCGTCGTCAACACGGGCCGCAAGACGATCACGGCCACGTTTGACGGATTCGGATACTATGCGGTGTTCATGCTCCGCTACGACCATCCGGACATCATCGGGTCCTACGCCCGCGACCATGCGGAGACGATGTACGCGAAAGGCATCATGTATCCGAAGCCGAACAGCTCGGTGTTCGGGTTGAACGAGCCCATCACCCGCGGCGAATTCGCCACCATGCTGGTGCGCATCCTGGATCTGCCGCTGAACTACAGCAACAGCCTCCAGGAGAACTCGTTCGATGACGTGCCGATCGGCTATGTCAGCGGAACGCTGTGGGATTACCGCTACATCGAAACGGCGGCCAGGGCGGGCATCATCCGGGGCATCGGCACGCGTTCCTTCGCGCCGAACGTCAACCTGACCCGGGAACAGGCCGCCATCATGATCGCCCGGGCGCTCAACCTGAAGCTCAGCGAGGACGTGGACAAGGACCGCAACTCGCTGTCGAAGGTGTTCGTCGACGCGGGGCAGATTGACCAGCATGCGGTCACGTCCGTCCAGGCCATCTACAAGAAAGGCTTCATCCAGGGCAGACCCGTCACCATGGAAGAGGGGCAGAAGAAGCAGCTGTACGCCTTCAATCCGAAAGCCAACCTGAGCCGGGCGGAGATGGCCGTCATCGCCTACAAGATCATGAAGGATCTGAAGAAGCTCTGAGAAAGCCTTGAACAGGGACCATGGATCGAAAAAGGCGGCGGCCGCGGGCGCGATGCCTGCGGCTGCCGCCTTTGCCATGGAAAATCTTTGATAGTGACGATGAACGTTGTCGATTGTATACTGGAAAACGCAATGCTTTTGATAGACGGACGGGCTGAATCGTTCGTGCAGATTCGCGGCCAGCTTGCATTTTCAACCCGGATCTCCATCATGAAAGAGTGGATGGACAGGCTGCGAGACTCGTCATGCTTGGTTTGAAAAAAGATTTACCCCTCAAGCGCAACTTTTTGAAGACCCGTGCGTCAAATGAGTAGTGAAATTCGGAGGGACGGCGGGAACCGCCCGCCATCCCAGTCCGAAAGTCCCTGTTCGAAAGGGATCGGAACCGATGCAATTGGCGGTGTTTCACAAAAATCTTCTTTACGTTGCAAGAGAACCCAGTGTATAATGGTAGGAGGCATCGGCAATTTGCCGACGACATTTGCACTCATTCCCAGGTTTACAAGTTTCCCCGCCCCCTCCGGGCAGGGGAAGTCTCAATAGTGTAAGCTTGCTCAACTCCGGGAAGGGGGTGAATCGGACATGAGAGACAAGAGCTTCAGACTTTACACACAATCGTCCCTACCATCGAAATCTCGAGGAGGAGAAAAAAAGGTTATGAAGAAAAGTTTGTCTTTGCTTCTGGCCTTCGCACTCGTATTTTCCATGTTCAGCTCCTTGGCCTTCGCGGCTGACGAACTGAGCGTCGAGCAAAAATACGAGGCGCTGAAAGCCGCAGGCATCTTCGCGGGGATGCCGGATGGAAGCGCTGGCCTCGACCAAAAGATGACCCGTGCCCAATTCGCTCGCGTGGCGGGTCTGCTGGCCGGCCTGGATGTCGACGCCAAACCGACCACCAAGACGTTCTCCGACGTCGCCGAAACCCACTGGGCCTACGAAGAGATTGAAGCCGCTGCGGCTGCCGGTCTCGTCGAAGGCATGGGCGACGGCACGTTCAACCCGAGCGGCAACGTCACGATCCAGCAACTGGCTGTCGTTGCGGCCAAGATCCTGAAGCTGGATCCGGTGGAAGACGCCAAGGTGGAAGGTGCTGCCGACTGGGCCGCTCCGTACATCAAAGCGCTGCAAAATGCCGGTGTGCCGCTTCCGACCAACTATACGGACGACGCTTTGCGTTCCGACCTGGTGAACGTGTCTTACGCGGTTGCGGAAATTACGGGCGTTGTTGCGCCGGCCAAGGTTTCCGTGGTCTCCGCGAAGCCGGTCGGCGTTTCCAAGGTCGAAGTTCAGCTCGACAAAGCCGTCGATACCGAGAAAGCCAAATTCGAACTGAAACTGGGCGCTGCTACCATTGAACTCGAAAAGACGGAATGGGCTGACAACAAGAAATCCGCGATTCTCGTGCTGAAAGACACGAAGATCCGGGAAGGCGAGTACACCGTCACGCTGACGGGTCTGGATCCCGACACGGTGGCGAATGCTTCCGCCAAGTTCAATGGCGAAAAAGAAACCGTCAAATCGATCGAGTTCGTGACGGCCAGCGATGAAATCGCAAAATCCAGGAAAGCCAAAATCAAGGTAAGACCCGAAAACCAATACGGCGAAATCGCGTCCTTCAACGTTTCGGCCTACACGGTTAGCGCTGCAGACCTTACGCCGTCCAAGAAGATTGATGATGAGGGCTACCTGATCATCACGCTCGACACGTCCGACAAGAACACGGGTCTGGACGTCATTCCGGTGTATGTCTATTTCAACGAAAACCGTGTAATGGCGACCAAAACGTTCAAAGTGGGCTCGATTCCGTTCGTATCCAAGATGGAACTGGGCGAAGTCTCCTACAACAATCCGGAGAAGGCGCTCATTACTTCCGGCAACACCGCGACGATTCCGGTGTACCTGTATGACCAATACGGCAACCCGGTGACGCCGGAACAAGCGGAGGCCGACAACACCAACATCAACTGGAGCTCCTATATTACGCCGTTCACCCTGGCTCTCGATACGACGTATGACGATACCGACGATCAATTCAAGGTCAAAGTATCCGTCAAACCCAATCAAAAGATCGAGAAGACCAGCACGTTCCAAATCAACATCTTTGCCGGTGCGGCTACCGCGTCCACGACGCTGAATGCCAAATCGCAAAAAGTCGCCAGGAAAGTCACCATCGGCGATCCCGACAAAGTCATCGCCGCGGGCGACAAAGAAGCCATCATTCCGATTTATGTGTTTGACGAAGAAGGCAACCAGCTGACCGGCCAAGAAATCGTTGACAACAGGGAAAACATCAAGGTGACCGGTGCAAGCCTGATCCTGTACGGCAAGGACAAAGGCAAACTTCGCGTCACCAACATCCCGACGGTGAAGAACAGCTACTTCAGTGTAAGCGTGCTGATTCAATCCAACGTCGGGGAGGCGCCGGGTTACGACAACAAGAACTTCCAAGTCGCGGAAGAACGTTACCCGACCGCTTTGAAGATTGAAACGAGGAACGCTCCGAAAGCCGTTCTCGAGGGTGCATCTTCCGAATTCAAGGTCATCGTGATCGACCAGTACGGTTCGAAACTTGGCGACGGCGATACGAACTTTGTGCCTGGTTCGACTTTTACGGTCGAAGCGACGGTCACGGGTGTAACGTATGCTGTTGCGAAAAGCAAGAAAAATTCGCGGTACGACCTTGACGACGAAGATCAAACGATCACCTTCACCTACAAAAAAGATTCGACTGGCGGATTTGACGCCGTGAACGAAGGCTACAATTTCGTATCGAAAGGCGTGCCGGGTATCACCACCGTCAAATTCGCGCTGAAGGAAGGCAATGAAGTCATCGATACGAAGACCGTCAGAATCGAAACGATTGCGGCCGACTCGAAGCTGAACTATGCGCTCGATGACATCGGCGACCTGTACGCTGCAATCGACAAGAAAGACGTGTTCTTCAAAAAACAACAAGATGATGATGACGGCAATCTTGACCCGGCCAACATCAAGGTGGCCAAGAAAGTTGGCGTCAAAGTCACCGATGCTTCCGGTCAGGAAGTTGCATTCCCGAACCGGGTGACGGAAGTCGTTGTTTCCAACGCCGATGTCGCCGTGGCGGATGTCAACGAAAACGGCGAAGGCTTCGTCTTGGGCAACAAGGCTGGCACCGCTTCTGTGACGGCTTATGTGCTGGCGGCTGACGGCACGATCAAGGCGATGACGAAGTCGGTCACCGTGAAGAACGATCCGGTCGTCATCACGAAGCTCGAGGCGAAAGACGCGGTTGAAATCGACAGCGACGCGGATTCCATCGCCGACCTGCTTGAAACGATCGAGCTGAAAGCCACCGACAACTACGGCATCACGTTCGAGAAGAACGATGTCTATGCTTACGACGATCTGCTGAAGGTCAGATTCACGATCTCCGACGTGCGTGCCGATGGCCTGGACAATACGGTCACCATCAACTATGAACGAGAAAAAATTTCGCTGGCGATCGGGTTAGACGTCCAAGAGTTCACCATTACGGCGGTTTCTCCGAATGGTGACGTCACGGTTTCGACTTTGATCCATCGTCCCAACATCGTCCCAAATGATTAAAGTCGGACCGGGAACGAGCGAGAGTCAATCTCTCGCTCGTTTTTTTCTTTCATGTGAAACTTCCCGGCGGTTTCTTCGTCTAATAAAGAAGACAGCGCAAGCCTAATACGGGAGGGAATGAACGCGTGCGTCGATCCAAATTGCCCAAAACCATTTGCCTCATCCTGGCCGCCGTTCTCATATTGCCGTTATTCAGTACCCTTCATGCCCAGGAGCAAACCATCAAGATCAATCAACCGCAGCGTCTTGGCAGCGTTGAGCTGAAAAGCAATGTCCAGGCGGAGATCAACAATCTTGTCATGATTCCGTCCGACAACGGACAGCTCGTGGGCTTTACGCTGACCGTTCACAACAACAGCAACAGTGAGCTTGATTTTATCGATTACTGGGTCGATCTTTATACGAAAGCGGGAACGAAATTTTCCATCAGCGCAGCGGCCACGAATGTCTCGAAAATTCCAGCAAAATCGACGAGGGACTTGGTTTTCTACAGCAACGTCAGTGCCAATGTAAAGGCATCTGATTTGGTCTTCAACATTATCAAATGGGACTTCAGCTACGACGATTTCAAGAAGGTTCTCGGCAAAGTAACGGTCAGCCAGAACTACACAGCCGTGACGCCGGCCAATGAAGGACGGGTTGTGAGTGCCGGAGAAAGCCGCATTTCCATTCACGTCAAGCGGGCGAATATCGGGAAAAGCGAAAAATACTACCGGCCGGATATCAAGCTGGCGATCAAAAATGAAGGGAAGCAAACGATCACGCTGCCCGATTATGAAATTGCCATCGTCACGAAAGACGGCCTGCTGTATCCCCTGACTGCAAGAAATCTGAAAGGAACGGTTTTGTCGCCTCTCTCGGACAAAGAGATCCAACTGACAGCCTCCATTCCGGTCGAGGTGAACCAGGACGATTGGAAGCTGGTCATCATCAATCCGATGAATGACGGCAAAATCAGGGTTCCGGTCGCGCTGTTCGAACTGCCCAAGACATCTCTTGATGGATCGGGCGATTTGGGGAAATATTACACGTTCTCGACGATGGACGGCGTATACAACATCAAATTGAATTCGCTCAATCGTCTTCCCCTTGAAGACAATGATCTGATCATCGCGAATCTGACCATCGCGAATCCCGGCACCGATACGTTGCCGATACCGAATTTGGCTGCAAAGTATGTCCTGAATGAGTCCATTGAAAAAGCCGGTACGATGAGCATCAACAACAAAGTCATTTCCATCGCGCCCGGCCAGTCGATCGATCTGCAAGCTGTCACGTCCGTGCCCTATACGTTTGACATCACCAAGGTGGAACTGACGATTCAGCAGAAGGACTCGGAAGGCGGGCAAGTGGAAGATGTGATGGATCTTGTCCAATTCAGCCACCAAGGCGCATTTACGCCCGTTCCGGTTATCGAGGACGTCTATGTGAACAATGAACTGGGTTATCGGTCCAACGTGTCCATCCGAAACGTGTATACGTTCGAGGGCAGCACGGCCAATATCATAGCGGCTGAAGTGATGGTCGAAAATCTGGAAAAACGCCAATCCGAGATTCAGAAGTTTGCCGGGTACTTCGAGAAAACCGACGGCACCATCTATCCGGCGATTATTCAGCAAATCAGCGACAAGGTTTATCCCGGCGGAAAAGCCATCTTCTACGCATATGCCACGGTTCCGAAATCATTCGGATTTGAAGACGTGCAACTGGTGATTGGCAAAGCGGTAGAGAGCGTTGCCGGCGAAACGGCAACTTTGATCGGCTACGTCAATCCCAATGCCTTCGTCCTGCCGGCAGAGCAAGAGGCCCAGCAGTCGCTGCAGAACATTGATGTGGTGCCCTATCAACTTTCCATCAAGCGAGTCGCGACCCAGGCCAATTTCCAAAACAGCCAGATCATTCTGGAGTTTGACTATGACCTGCAGGAAGATCTGCTTGTCAAACACGGCATGAAGGAACGCACGATTGTCGTCGAGCTTGAGGACGCCGGCCAGAAAGTCGTTTTGAACAGGGAGCTCAAAGTTGTCGGTGCTGAAGGCTCGGCCGACAGCAACACGTTGAAAGTCGGCAAGCATACGGTACGGCTGGACCCCTGGCAGGATGACAAAGTGGTGCAAATCGATACGTTCAAAGAGTTCAATTTGAATGTATATATCCAAATCGAGCCCGGCTACAAAAAATTGATTGCCACACAAAAACTGCCTTGGCTGGTCAACCGGACGCTTTCGGACTGATCAAACCGTTATCGAACATGGGCGGGGGAAACCCCGCCTTTTTTGAAATGAAAGGAAAGGAAACCGAAGGTGATGGGCATGAAAATTGCCGGCATAAAAAAAATCAAGGCGTTCTTCATGATCGCCCTGCTGTCCACAATATTGACAACACCCGTCGGCTTTGGCTTCAGCGAATCCCCAACAATCCTCGCCAACCATGATCAGGTGCAATATCCGACGGTCCATGTGAAAGTCAAGGGGGCCTGCGGGGACGATGTGTGCGGGCACGGCTACAACATAAACGGCATCAGTTATGTTCCCGTGCGAATGGTCATGGAATCGCTCGGAGCCGAAGTGGTTTGGGATCATCAAACGCAAACGATTCAAATCATAAAGAAATCCGATTCCGAAGAATCGGATGCGGCTGGGATTTTCAGAGAAAAAACAGAAGAATTGCTGAGGGAGGCGGACAAGCAGACTGAATTGCTGAAGCTGCTTGACGAGCAATTGCAAATCGCTCTCGAGATCTATCAGGAAACGGGCGACGTCCAGTGGATCGCCGCCAATCAATCCCTGGTCGCAGAACGCAAAAAAACCGTCGATCAGTTGGCTGAAAAAATCTTGAAACATGTTGAACAATACCAAGACCAAGTCAACGATATAAAACCTTTTTTCGAACTGGCAGACAATCTAAAAAAATTGATCAATCAGTATGAATTTGCAGAAAAGGCGCTGGAAAATTACTCAATGAAGGGACAAGCTGCAGAATTTCGCAACTATCTTCTTTACAGAAGGTATGCCCTCGTTTTGTTCGAAAAAGATTTGTCGCTCAAAGACGAGATTGTTTCTGAAACAATGAAAGGACCTTTTCCAAGCAAAACATGAAATAGTCGCCAAATACACTGCTTTGGTACGCTCAACCACCTTGCACATCTTTTCAAGCCCGGTTCATTTTGGAACCTGGTCATTGTCAACGCCGGAATTCATTTGACCCACCAGAGCCGGAATAAAATTGACCCAC